>Ga0208088_1000004_pt1 | contig 44073 bp, 43 predicted proteins | sample LakMenEpi02Apr12_FD_150661 | JGI IMG/M metagenome (GOLD analysis project Ga0208088, IMG submission 150661) | Freshwater microbial communities from Lake Mendota, WI - 02APR2012 deep hole epilimnion (SPAdes) | ecosystem: Environmental > Aquatic > Freshwater > Lake > Epilimnion/Euphotic zone ...
TTCCAAAAATGCCAATAGGGCGCAACAGGTTTAAGTTTCCTGCGCCAATGAAGTTTTGTCCTAAATTGATTATAGTCTCATTTGCGGACATTTCTCCGTGATGGTAGCCAGTATCTTGCATCATTGAGCCAGAAAGCGACCCGACTTTAATTGCCTTTCCTTTATTTTTGCCAAACAAAAAACAATAAATTGCTTTACGTTGCGATGGTTTCAATCCATCAATATTATTAGGAATTGAGCGAACATTGTCTGCTTTGCAATGTTTCACCAGACGATAATCAATGAATGTCTTAATTGTCTCTGTAGGAACAGCATAACTAATCTCTTCTTTTGGATGGCGATCAATGTCTAACATCCATTCTTTGCGATCTTCTTCGCGTTTAGGTTTGAAAACCATTTCAATCGAATCCCGCGATGCTTGTTTCTCTGGCTTTGTATGCCCATAATAATAATTAGTAATTACCTTATTTTTGAAGCAATGGCGGGTTTCACGTTGCGAATGCGTAGCGAGACCTTTATACCACTTATGCACATAGCCCGTTCCAGGATTTGCAAGAGACCAAGCGGAAAATTCCGCCTCTGAGAAAAACGCGATAACTTTGTTTTGATCAGGTTCGTCGTCATCGTTTGTCAATTTTTTCCATACTTTAATAAGAGGCGTAGGAAAACTACAGATATAACCTAAATCAATAAGTTCAGGCCATCCTGCATAAATAAATGACATACATAACCCTTTAATATGATCGCCATCTGTATCAGCATCCGCCAAAAACATGACTTTGCCGTATCGCAATTCTTTTGCGATACTTTCCGCATCATATTTTTTGCCATCAATAAGCCCAATTAATTTCTTAATCTTCGTAATCTCCGCGTTATTGCTTATTTTAAGACTCGTCGCCTTTTGCGTGTTCAATATTTTGCCTTTTAGCGGAAAACAAGCAAAACAGCGCTTTTCTTCTTCAGTCAAACCAGACCGGCCTTCCTTAAAAAAGCCCGCCGCTGAGTCTCCTTCAGTAAAAATAAGAACTGCTTTGATTGAATTTGCCGTTCCTGCATATTCGCAATCAAGTAATTTAGGATCATATATTTTTTTAACTTTTTTTCCATTTGTTTTCTTAGATAATGCCTGCCCAGTTTTAAAATTAGTCAATTTCTGCGCCTTGCCTATTATATCTAATTCCGAAACCTTCTTAATAAATTCATCAGGAAATTCTAATTTGATGCCGAAGTTTGAGTATAAAGTAGTAAGCCTCCTCTTTGATTGTGTATCAAATGTTGGGTTTTGAATTGTTCCTTTAATAAAAATCCAAATATATTTTTTAACATGCTCGGGTTTTACTGCAATGGCATCTTTTTTTAGTTTGACCGATTCGATTAGACGCTTGACTAATAAATTTGTTAAATAGTCTACATGTTTTCCGCCTAAATCAGTAAAACATCCATTAATAAATGATACCTGCATTGGTTCCTCTGTTGGCGACAATGCCACGCATATCTCCCATGGCATTTCTTCTGTGCCTATACTGGTATACCATCGTTTAACCTCTCTCTTATTTCCACCTAAGTATAAATTTGTGTAATCCTCAAACGTCTTACATTTAATTTTCTCAGAATTAAGAAAAATATTACATGATTTATCAAGATAAAATGTAAAATCATAAACGCGCCGAATTAGAACATACCATGTATCTGCGGCGGCTATGTCATCAATCCCAAAACGGGCGTAGTCAGGCCAATACGTGATTTTGGTATAAGGCGCTTTGGAATATTTAGTAATTGTTGGTTCGCCGATCTCTTTCATATTATCGCGAAATTCTTGTTTAAACAACAATTTTCGCACATGGTCGACAGTTTCGACAATAAAACGCACTGAAAAAATATTAGTTAGTTTCGCACCAAGGCCATATTGTCCTGTTGTAATCCTTTTTTCGTCTTTATCATAATTTCCACTAGTCAATAATTGACCGAATATCATAGTAGGAACATATAAGCCATTTTCTAAACGGACTACATCAATTCCTGTGCCATTATTGCAAACGGAAATCGAATCTTCATCAAACACTATATCTATTTTTGTCACTGGCGCTAATGGCAACCCTTTAGCAATCTTATCTGCAGTGCGAACATGTTGATCGACTGCATTAGAAATTATTTCATCAAATAGTTTATAAATACCTTGATTGAAATTAACAACAGTGTTCTTAATGTGTCCATCTTCATATGTCCAAGTTTCTTCGGCACTTGTTTCAATTGCACCAATGTACATCTCCGGCTTGTCATAAATATGTCCTCTTAAATCTTTTGATTTATACGTATCTTCAATTGACTTGCCTGTGAAACTGACTTCGGCCATTCTTTATTACTTATATTAATATTTATTATTATTAATATAATATAAAATCAATTGCGTTGAATTATCGCGATCAAAGCAAAGCATTAATAAATAAGAAAATATTTTAGCCAACATGCCCGATTAGGTAATTAGCCTTTTTTTAAACGAAGCAATGCCGTTTTTAGTGCTCGGCAATACTTCACAATCCACACGAAAATGGAATTGCTGGTGTCCTTCGCGGGGATGCTTTTTATAACCAAATTGTTTAGTTCAAACAGCACCGCCAGGTCGCGAGATTTTGTTTTCATGAGTTCGGTGTCAATCACGTATTCGATGATTTGTCTACATGCATTTTTAACTGGACACTCACGTTCAGTGTCTTTTGACACGATGACTAATAGTCTGCACGACTCAATGAACATTCCCATGAGCAACTTATTGTGCACGTGTAAACCCACAGTGTCAAAAACACATTTGGGATGAACGGCACTGGAACCATCAACGCGGCGGAGAATTATCCGATTCGGCACTGATTTTGCATCGTTGCAGTAATTGATTTGCACTTCTTCGCCATTCCTCGCGTATACGAAATAATCGTCCTCCGCTGTCTTATGGTGCGAAATGCACCAAATATTTTCGTCTGAGGAGGATTCGGCTCTTGACCTTGACCTTGACCCACTATGAGCCGACATATCGGCCATTTCTTCGCCGCAAAAAATTATGCCTCCGCAAGCATGTCTAACAGGAAACCTGTGCGTTGGTTTTGATGGTATAACTCCCATGTTTTTATATGATCTCTATTTTTTTATCTAATCAATGTTAAAGCAAATAAAAATCATTTTAACAAAACAGAACATTTAACCTGATTTGATTATGAATTACGTGGAATTATTTCTTTATTATAATAGATTTAATAAACGGAATAATTTTGCCAGAAAGTAGCATATGTCCATATGCGACAATAACAAATTCGTGATTTTCTTTAATTTTTTTGGTATCATAAATAGGAAATAGGTATAACTCTTTGTCAATATATCTCTCGTATTTGGTATAAAACTTATGCTCGGGTGTTATAACAATTTTATAAATCTCTGAGTATTCAGCCGGTTTTCCGGCCATTGTTGTTTTATAACTCCCAAGACCTAAAATATCGATCATTGGAACATTAATTTCTACTACATTTTTTTGTTCTTCTTTTATGTTTTGTTGTAAAGAAAACGCGGGCCTTGCTGTTTTATTTTTATACATAAGACAATTTTCGCCATTATGACTGCAATCTATTGCAACGGTTTTCATTACATTACTTATTTCTGAAATAATTGCATCTTTTTTCCGCGCTACAGAATGCAAGTATTCATCAGTGCTTTCGATTACGTTTCCCTTTGCAATATATTTATAAATATGAACATTTCGCTCATCTATAGGCAAAGATGCATGTGAATATAATCGTCTTGCGCGACCGATTACTTGTTGAATCTTAATGTTATGCCAAAAAGGTTCTAAAATATGAACTTGTCTAATATATTTTAAATTAATGCCCTCGGCGGCTGCACTGGTGCATAATAACAACCGTATAAATTGACCATTCTTATTTAATGGATGATTAAACGCTTCAACAATCTCTTGTCTTTCTGCCATTCCTATGTTGCCTGAAATTATGGCATACTTAGGACAAAATAATTCGGGGATAACTTCTTCATTTGCATAACAGGTATACCCATTATACTCTAGCACTTTCGCAAAAATTGCAATACCCTCTGCGTTGTTAAACTCAGAAAACATAAGTGCAGGCCCGCCTTCAACTGACATGCTATCATAACATTCATCGTATGAGATTATTTGTGTTTTCATTGCATACTGGTCATAATTATCTATTTCTTGGCCTCTTAAATAATTTCTAAATTTCATTAGAGCCTGACCATAGGCATTAGTTCCTTTAATCCATAATTTTTCGAAATATGGGGTTATGACTGTCGAAAATATAAGATATTTATTATTTGTGGCTAGCAAAGTATCTATTACCTTCTTATTATCTATACCTTTTAACTGTTCATAAATTTCATGAATCTCAAGATTGTTATATTTGTCAGACCATAATACCGAATTTTGTGGTATTATAAAAATAGAATCATCAATGTAAGACTGTTCTGGGAGAATCATTGGTGTTGGCATCGAATCTCGTTCGTCGTCATTCGCAACTTCATCGTTATTCGCAACTTCATCGTCGTCATTCGCAACTTCTTCGTCATTCGCAACTTCTTCGTCATTCGCAACTTCTTCATCGTCATTCGCAACTTCATCGTCATTCGCAACTTCTTCTTCAATCGAAATAACAGGTTCTGTCTTCTTGGTATCAATAATACGCAAAGCGCCATTTCCATTAATTATGTTATTAAATAAAGCCGCCATTTTCGGCCCATGTCTTGCAATTCCCGCATTACTAAAATAACGTTCTTTGTCTAATGTCATTTTTGTTATTGCCTCTGATAACTTAGTTTTGCGCGATTTAATTAAATCATGTAAACCACGTTTGTCATTCTCAGTCAAATATTTTGCAATTATATCATATTTTTGCGGTTTCTTTATTTTAATAAAACCTAAATCGGGATTTTTAAGTAGTTTGGGGCGTTTAAGAATACCAAAATAGGTATAACAAACCGCACATGTTAAAATATCTTTTACATGTTCAGTATTATTACCTTCGATAATGTAGGTATACCAATCAAATTGCATGCCCGTAAAAGGAAAACTATTTATTTTTGCAATTATTTCTGCCTGTTGTAGTCCCGCGATTTCTTTTTTGTCATAAAAAAAATGTTTAATAATATCAAAATCTGCATAATCAACATTTATAAACTCAAGAGTAAAATCCTTTGGACGCACATCTGGTTTTTGCACATCATCCTCTTCAATGTTCCATACAAAATTACACGCGGATCGCGAAAATATGCGATACGAATTATGAGAATATTTATCTTCGTCTGCGCTTGTCTTTGCGAGTTCAAGCAAATTTTTGAGACGTGTCAAAGGATCGTCTCCTTCCAATATGGCACCCGAAATGCCCAACATAGTTGATAATTCTTGTTCTAAAATATAATCATGTATAACATTCTGTTCGGGGCTCATTGGCACATGGACTGTATCTTCATATATTAAATCGGGATATAAGTCCTTATTAGATTCAGCACCTGCATAATATGAAATAAGTCCCATCATACGCGCTTTTAAATCATCAACATTTATTAATTTTTGTTGGTCGTTTTCTATTGTAAAATATTGATTATTAAAGAGTTCTTTGTTTAAAGGAAACAAAGGCGACCCGTCGATTAATGGACCGGATAATATGTTTAACATAGAGCATATTTCAAACGGATTATTAATAATAGGCGTCCCTGACATTGCAATAAATTTGCAATCTTTTGCGTTATACAAAAGCGAAAATATCTTCTTTGAATTTTTCGATGCGGTGCTTGAAAATTTTTGGTTTAAGTTATGAAACTCTTCGAGAACTATTACCGAATTTTGCGGATAATTAAGCAGTGCATTTGGATTTTTTGTTAAAAATTTTGCTACACCCGGGTTCGCAAAATTGTCATATATATTAGGAAACCCAATTCCTATTTTAGCAAGTTGCGTTAAACTGTTTCCCGCATTTGCCGAAATAAATGAATAACCCTTTTCAATAATTTTCAATGCAGAGGCATAATTGCTTTCAACTATGTCTCGAGCCCCCCATTTCATTAATTCATGAATAAAATTAATACGTAGGCTTGCCGGCCCTATAAAAATAATAGGGATACCAGCCTTCCTAAAAGTCTCCGTTGCCATAATACATGTTCGTGATTTCCCTGAACCGAGGCCTTGATTAAGTAGTATCCCGCGATAAGGGGTTCCATATTCAATGTATTTTTTAATGAACATTTGATACTTAAACGCGAATGCATCATTAGTTTTAGTTTCATTTTTAGTTTCAAACCCGGCCATAAATGAAGGAAACTCGGTAGAATACGGCATTACATATTTTCCATATTGCAAATATTGTTCATTACCTGCAAACTCTTCTAAATTCGGCCCATTAGGAAGCATTTTTTTAATTGAAATAAAAGCGCCATGATCGGGGCATTTATTTAAGTCTGATTGTGATGTTGTTCCAATTATGCATGCCTTTGCGACTAATGCCATAATTATATAATATTACATTATATTATATTATAATAGCATTAGTCGCAACATAAATACCTCATTAATTGATTTTTAATTATCCTAATGTAAATTTTACATTTAAAAATATAAAATATTATATAGTATAAGCCAAAAATATAATTGAAAATGTCCGCCAAACCCAGCACCAAAAAAACCGAATCTAAGCCAAAGAATAAAATTATGGGAGATATTATTATCATCCGTTTTTTAGATATTGAACCAGAGCGAATTATTTTAGGTAAAACTAAATCAAACCCAAATAATAAATCTACGCCATTTTTATATGATGGAAAATATAAGATGTATATTTCAGTAGACCCATTGGTCGCTGTTTTTGGGGTTTCCCTAAAGACTGAGATTACTGATACTAAATCTAAGAAAACATCAACAGAAGGCCCTATGATGACGGGTTTCGGCATGGAGTTGTCTTTACCAAAAGACTACCTCGAGCCAGGAACATTAGGTAATCAATATTACTTAAAAGCAATCGAAATAAATAATTATTTTTTCGGCGTATGTGTTGAAAATAGGGTTCAAATGCTTGATATGGATGAAACGCGAAATATTATCGGTTGCACCGAGCAAGTTCGCGGAAGCGGAGATACTAATTATAACAGCCTCTTTAAGTCGCTTCTTAATTATTCACGCCAGAAAGTCAAAAATTCTAAGGGTGTTCAAGAAATTATGTCTGAATATCCGCCGAGGTTTAAGTTTACATTCGATGCTAAACTTGGCGATAAGTCTGAAGGGGCAAATAGAACAGCCGCATTCATTACGCAATTTTTTACTGCGGATAATGTTGAAATTAAAGATGTAACCCATTTAAACTATGCAGAGGCATTGCCTAAGTTTTCTGAGGTTAAAACCCTGTCTTATTGGCATGGCATTACCTCTTGTAAATCATGGGCGATTGTCAAGATTATTCTTGTGCAAGTTGTCGTTAAGCCATACCAAAAACTGTCTCGCGACACAAATTTCCTATGTTCTGATTCAGAAAGTAGTGATGAGGAAGAGACCGCGGCATTGCCAAAGAAGAAAGGCAATATTGTTAATTATTTGATGGATGACGACGAAGACGACGATGAAATAGAACTAAAACCAAAAACAAAATCATCCACAGTAAAATCGAAAAAAGAAGAAATCGTAGAAGATGAAGTCGAAGACGACGACGATAATATTGACAATTTTTTAGAAAAAGAAGTTGTTAAGCCTACTACTAAAAAAACAGTAGGACTCAAAAAGACAACTATTTAAATAAATAATATTATTTATTCTTTCTTTCTTTGTATGATAACAAAGAGTCATTATTTATTTCAATTAATAATAATTGAAATAAATATTAACTCTTTTTATATGATAATATTTATTACGTCAGGCATACTATGTATAATATTTTTGGTTAATCTTATTGGTATTATGACAATTGACCAAAATGCCCCAATATCACCTTTTGTAAAATATTGCGGAATTTTTGCGTGTATAATTTTATACATATTAATATATCTTTGCTATGCCCGCGCAAAACATTCAAAAAAATATTTCGAATATATGCGCCCACAAATGAAAGCGGTGCAAATAATATTAGGCGTATTTGCTATTTATTTATTCATAGAATTAATTACATTAGCAGTTAACGGTCTTAGTATATCAACCCAATACGTAATTGCATACCAAAATATTATTCTCGCGGTTATATGTGTGCCAATGTATTTATTATTTTCTCGTTATTATCCTAAATCAATCTAAAATAAATAAGGTTAGTGCTAATCATGTTATAACCATGTATAAACTTAACCGGGCGGTCAGTTGTGTTTATACTTGATAACTCAACAATTAATTTATTAATTATGTCTTGTAAATCCGCCGAGTCCAACCTTTTAAGGCGATATACTATAGGAAAATAATCATTATAATAAATATGGAACACAAGAAGCCCATTCGAAAATTGCGATAAATCTAAACTGTCCAATTTGCTTAAATCGTCTATTGGGATTTCAAGATTTATTATACCTGCATTTATGTCCATTGTTCCTTTATTATATAATAATAATTTATATTTATTTAAAGTAAATATGGCGGATAAGTTAGAAACATATTTCATTAGTTTAACGAAATAACAAAGATTAATATTGTTATAACAAAAATTGCTACTATTCCAATATGTAAATTATTCCATATACCTTTAGACATTACATTTATTACACTACTTAGTGCAGGTTTTTTGTTTATTACATTTAATCCATCGGCAATAGCAGGTGATATACTCGCGAAGTATGCAAGGGTTTTTGGCGAAGATTTAGCAAGATCGTTAATAGCGTCAGGAAACTTTGCTAATAAATCAAGCAAACTTTTATCTATTTTAACAATTTCCAGCAATCTGTCGGGCGCACCAATTGCAAGAATAATTATCTCTGCGGGATTTTTCTTAATAAATTCGATTAGGTTTATGTCTGTCATTGACAATAAATTTATAAGATCCTTTGAAGGAACATTTGCGGGAACGATTGCGACAGGAATGTTTGCGACAGGAACGATTAATGGACTCGTTAAATTTGCCTTTTTTCCAGGCAACTGCGCAATTTCTTTTAGTTCCTGTAAACTAAGTTTTGCTTTACTAGGAACAATAGATATTTCACTGTTTACTATAAAAATAGGATTATAATCCAAAGCATCAATATCTGCTAAGTCATACGATATTACTTTCCAATAGAGCACTTTGTTTTTATAATTTATGTAATTTTTGAGGTTATTGACATATTTAATAGCATCAGGAATGCCTGTTTCATTAATGCTTGTAAAATTAATTTTATTTAGTGCAATAGTTATAACACCCTTTTCATCGGGTTGTGGCGGAACTATTCTTAGGATATAATCTTCGTTATTGTCTGCTTTTAAATCTAAAAAAAACCTCGGCATGCTTATTTGGTTATATCCGGTATAAACTTTAATATTAATATCAAAATTATTAGTAAAATCAATTGGCGTTTTTGTTGATGTCGTCGATAAAATCATATTTTTATAATCAGTGTTGTCATGCACAATATGTTTAAAAACAATGCCATTTATTGCGTTGGTTGCTTTTGTTGCTTTTGTTGCGCCATTTGCGCCATTTGCGCCTGTAATATTCGCAAAGTGTTCAGTCTTTGTTTTAGACAAAAAAATAATTATAACAATATATAAAAAACATAGGATTACAATCATTATAATATAATATATTATTATATTATTATTATGATAACCAAAGATATAGACAAAAAATATCTCTGGTTATTAGATATAATAAAAGACATAACTAATGAGTTCATATTAGAACCAAGTATAAAAATATCAAATAACAGTGTTAATATAAATAGGTATACCGCATTAATCCCACGATATCAAGACGTCTTGCTTGTTTTAAATCGCATTCCGGAAATTAATATAGATATATTTAATTTTGTTGCGGTAGGAATGTTATCTGACGTCGATTGTATTATTGGTGTAGATAATGACAAAATCAAGGTATACCTCGATTATGGCCATATGATAAAAGCAATAATTTGCGATAACTCGAAGTTTAAAACCAAAGAATACCATGTATTACCAGACAACCATAAACACCTTGCACTTAAGTATTCATACATGTTTGATTTAATTGACACAAATATTGATACTAACAATTGGCGCCATGTATACCAAGTTTCGCCCGATGAATACCATATTTCCATGCTAATTCCTATTAAATGGCGCGGATATCGCATTTATTTGGTAGGAATAACCAATAATTCTATTACTATTTATCATAGATAATAAATGTAATAGCGCATAATTATTTAAGAATAATCTTAATTGAAAATAATTTATTTATTATAACATAACATAGCACATATAAAACAATTTATGGCGAGCGAGTATCCAGAAGAAGACAGTAGTAATCATTTCGAGTTTAGAACATGCGATAAATCATTAGCGCCATTATTAAATACATTAAAAGAGCATTTATCAAGGACTATTCTAATAGTTAGTTCAAAGGGCATAGTAATAAATACTTATGATACAAGCAGATCAATATTTATTAATTTATTCCTAAACGCCGAATCGTTTGATCATTATTATTTTAAGTCATGCCTAAATGATAAAGGCGAAGAAGTGTCAATGCAGATATGCATTAATGTTCATTATTTAAATAATGTTCTGAAAACAATAAACTCGTCAGATGACATTATTAAATGGGGATATAATCCACAAGAAGATTATCTTAAGATTACTATTATTAGTAGTTCTCGCGCCGAAGAACGATTATATAAAATTGTTGTTCAAGATAGTGAAGACGTATGTCTTGAAAAGCATACAACTGCTGATTATAAATATATTTTGACAATGCCGAGCGGTGATTTGAGTTCTATATTTAAGCATCTAAAACAACATGTAGTAGAAAAAGTAAAAATTAAATATGTAGGAATGAACTTAATATTTGAGGCGGTTTCTAAAACAGGAACCCAAATTTGCATTCGTCGCGAAGGGTCTAAAGGCCCTGAAACTACAGATTTTGACAAATTAATTATTAATAAAGAGCCAGAGCATGTATCGTGTTATTACGATGAGTTTAAGTTTGAATACTTATACAATTTCACTAAATGTGCAAAGATTAGTGGTAAAACAGGAGGTAGCACAGTTTTGTTATACTTATCTGAAGACGAACCTCTTGCGATACAGTTTAACGTTGGAAAATTAGGAACAGTTATTTATTATTTGGGTTCAAACCAAGAAGATATTCAATAAATACGTCATTTAATAAATACATCATTTATTTACTTTGCTTTGCATTGCTTTGCATTGCATTGGAATTGTAATTGAATTATTATTATTATTATTTTATATATCATAATGTCTTACGACCCATCAATGTTTTATAAATTAAGTAATTTTTATATAATAAAAAATCCAGATAGTTTGGTTATAGTAGCCAAAGTATTAAGATTTTTCAGATTGATGTTTCCCGGGTTTTTATATACAAGACCTGTCGTTGATGAGTTAATACAATTTTTTGCGGTGCATTCTAATGCAAAAATTAGAATAGCCTTAATAAAAATATATCCAGAAGACCGTGCAATTAGAATGAAAATTGACTCTAATAATTATACTCATATTATCAATTTACATTAATTCAAACGGTATGCGTCTTTGCGACTCGTAGTTCCACCCAATCTATACCCACTCATCCACATTGATTGATCCGCAAACATCGAATTAAACAATTGCGACACTTTAACCGGATCGTCTTGTTCTTGTTCAAAGGTGCGCGGTATATATCTATACTCAACCTTTGGTTCTTCGCATTTTTTCATTTGGTTTACATAGCCAACCGCTATCATTAATATGCTTATATATAAAAAAAATGATATCAAAGAATTCATATAAATATAATAATTATTATTATTATATGAAAGCAAGAAAATTATTCTCGGCCACTAATAAAAGTCTTACGTTTTTATCAAAAGAAGATTTTGATATGCAAGATTTTTTTTATATAAAATCAAACGCGGGAAAGGTAGGAATGCTATTTGTTTATAAAGATAATTGCCCATTTTGTGTCCCATTAGTTAAAGTTATAACTACATTAGCAAAGGAATTTAGCAAATTAAATTTGCCCTTTTATCTCGCAAACCAGACAGAAGAAAAATATTTAACGATGAAAACAGTTCCGGCATTTTATTTTGTTAATAACGACAATAGCATTAGACAAATGACTGTTGCAAAACGGACAGCGCATGATATATTATATGATTTTATTAGAGAATTGTCAACAGGCCCGCCTCAGAAAAAATTGTATAACAGTTTATACAACGATTCTCATAATGTTGTTCAATTAACTAATGATAATTTTGATATAAATGGATACATAAATGCTGACATAAATGCAATTAATTCATCTTTGCCAAATAAAGCCGGCATTCTAAAAGCATATGCAAATTGGTGCATTTTTTGCAAACTTAAAACAGGGCTTATTGAAACCATTGCAAAGGAAAATAACGCGACATCAGTCTATGTAATAGACCTCGCGGAGAATCAAAATAATCCATTAAACCCCATGGTGTCAGGCTATCCGACTTTTTTATTGGTGTCAAGTGATGGCCATGTTCATGAAATAAAAAATAAGGAGACAACTGAACAATTATTAAATGCAGATACCGGGATTTCACCGAGCCAAAAATCCGAGTTAATATATGCAATTAATTCTGTTATGAATTAATATAATATTACATGAATAAAAATTTCTATATGGATATAGAACTGTTAAGTGCAGAGGTAAACATATATTCAAACGGGGTTTTCATTAAAAAATATTTGCATTATCCGGGAATTGTTTATATATCATTTAAGTTTAAACCCGTAATTGCAATAAAGGATTTAGATAACTGCTACTATGACTTTAATTTTCATGATAGTTATCCTTCACTAAATGATGATTATATAATAATAATAGCAAACAAAGCGACACCACTTCAAAAAACGGCACTTAATAGGGCTTTTCCTGGAAACGATTACATTAATGTTTTAAATAGTTATATCGGATTGACAAGAAATACAATAATACTTAAGCAAGGAACCGATGTCTCACATATGTATTACTTCTTTGATACGTTATGCAATTTTTCATTGACTAAAGTAAACCGAACATGGTTTGCTTCGGGAAACATAATTCTGACCGAACTTAAAAATATTAGTTTAGAGTTAAAAAGCGCCTGCGCAAACGACAATATTGATTATGATTATATGATAAATATAATTAATTCTGGAGAAGACTATTATACCATTATAAATTATGTAAATAAATTTCCAAAAAGTGCGCGATTAACCAAATTACGCCATTACGTAATGAACGAATTATGTAATTAATACTAAGAATCCAATTATTATTATAATAATGATACCATCAGATATGTAATTGTCTACATTTAAATATTTGTTGTTTTTTATAAAATCGTATTTATTGAAATAACGCAATAACTCTAATAACTTATCTTTGCTATAATAAGCAATTAATGATATACATATTAGTTTTACTAATCCCATAATAATATAATATTATATAATATATTATAATGAAGCATACCAAATTAATATCAATCCCGAAGTCTCCCGAAGAAATAGCAATCATTGTTATCGAAATAATAATCCTAATCTTTGCATCAATATCGCCGGATATGCCCCGATTTATTACAAATAGGCTACTCAAAAACATGTTTTTTAGAGGCGCTTGTATTATCTTGATAATTTTTATTTTTGAAAAGAACCAACGTCTCGGTTTGCTTTTGTTAATAGCATTTATACTAATTCTTATAAAACGCTACGAACAAGTAGTTAATGATGGTTTTATTGATGGCATTAAAGAAGGCATGATTGATGATTCAATTTCCGACGAAATTAAAAGTTTGGATCCTGGGTTGCAATCGGCTATTATAACAGACTAACAATTAATGGCTAGTTATGCGCTAATTTTTAATTATTATAATAAATAAATAATTATAATAATTAAACACATAATGGATTATACAGTTTTAGGGCAAAGTATTACTAAGTTAAAACATTCATACACTAAAAATGGGTTTCCAAATTTGCCTAATATTATAAACAATAACAGAATGAACTACCTTAAAATTCTGAAAATGGTGCCAAGGATTAAGAAGTATTCGCGCCTTATTTATAAATCAATGTTATCTGATATTAAAACAGATATATTACCAAAGAGGCTTATTTATTTGGTAGAGGAAACATCTGATTCTGAACAATCTAATAAGATATATGATTTAAATATAGCATTAAAAACCATAATTAATCGCAACATCGCGATCATTTTTAAGTTTTATACCATTTTATGCAAAAAAGACAAATCCTTTGCAGGATTTACCGCCGAATCAGAAATGTTAGAGTTCTTTTTGTCAGTATTAAACGAAAACAAGGAGTTCATTTACGAAGAGTTCATTAAACTAATTAGTTTTCCTGAATACAAAAACGATATACAAATTTTTAAAAAAACAATTATGTCAGAATTATAATATATTATAATATAATTTATATGAACGACGGTCGTGATTTTGATCATCCTAAGAAATATATTATAAATTTGCCAAAGGAAGAACGCCTTGTAGCATTTCCCGATGGAACTTATATTTTAAACTCAAAAAACCAAGTTTGCCTAATGACTAACGGCAGGCCTCAATTTACGAATCCCGAGAATATGAAAAAAGTAAATAAATGTTCCGGTAAAATAAACATATTGTTATGTCCAGAAAAGGATTGCGTATGGCATGCAAAATCGAATCAATGTCGTAATAGAAAAAACGCAAGTAAAAAAATCATCGACGAAGACATAGCACAACGGTCGCTATATAAAATGTCTCCAAGCAATGAAGGGTTGTTCAACCATAAAAAACAGAAGTCTAAAGTTGTAAGACTATTAAACTTATTGGCGCAAAGTTATTCTAATGAAGATGATTTTACGTTTTTGACCCATGTAATAAAAAAATTAAACAAATTATTGGTTAAAATGGAAAATAAAAACGAAACCCATGATTTTACATCTTTTTCATTATCAGATTATGAATGACGCGCCAATAATGGACAAACGCATCCGGAACTGGTAGAGTATGCAGACGGACAACATTGAGGGCCAACCATGTTTCCGTTTCCAGATATTGTATAAATCTTTTCTTCGGGGCTTACTTCTGAGGTATACCTCATTTCATATTCTAATGGAATGCCGTTGCCCCAATAAATAGGCAACCTTCTATTTTTGTTAATGTTATTTCCTCTTCCTCTTTGTATAACTCGCCGATGATTCGAGTTTAATACCGCAATACAAATTATTGATGCTATAATCAAAATTAATAAAACAACATCGCAGTTTTTTTTCATATATAAAGAACATAAATATTTTAATTATTCGATAATAGGCCATGTTGATTTGTTAAAAATCTTTCCGGCAGAATGCCATACCTCAGATTGCGGTCTATTAACTATTACATAAATCGGGTTATAATCTTTGGCAGTATCCGAATCATGAAACGTCGGCAACATAGTGTCCATATCATTATAATGCAAATGTTTTGCAAGAATGTGCCATGCTTCATGACATATTTGCACTTCATTTATTATTGCATAATATTTTTTAGGAATAAATAGCATAACGTCAGAAACGCGTGGGTCATCATTGCATTTATGGTGTGGAATGAAGGTTATACTTGGAAACATTATTTTGTCCCAATTCTGGTTATAAACCGCCGAAAAGGTATCAAGCAATAATAAATCAATGCGAATGTAAGTTATTGAGTAATAATCTTCGACATTAATATCAGCAATGGCTTCGCGCCATAAATTGTTTAATCCAATAGGGGAATCATGAAAAGTTGCCGAAATTAAGTTGCCATTTTGCGCATATATATCAATTAAATCATCGTCATACCTTGTGGTATAACTATGTAGTATTATATCAAAATTAATGTTCATACGTTGAATAAACTTCATATGTGATTTAGATGCTTTTATTTGCATATCAAATGATTCTCGTGTGCCAACGCAACGAGTATGCTGACCTCCAAGTCTAAATGCTTCTCCTAAAAAAATAAATAGATATACCGGTTTCATTATTAATATTAATTAATTATTAATAATTATAATTTTTTATTAATATTAATTATAATATGCCTCGTGTTTCTAAAAATACAAATGTCGCTATTTCAACTCCAACTCCAACTCCAACTCCAACCGCACAACAGTCATCTCCAGGACGCATGTCTCCAGGCCGCGCGTCTCCGAAACGTATGCAGACGGCGAATACTGTTAAAATGGTAGTTTTAGTTATGTTGTTGCTTCTTTTTGTCGCATTGATATTATATATGATACTACGCAAAAAAGACCATAAAACATTGATTGTCAATACAATCAGTCCATCATTGTCGCAATCGCTTAAGTATGCCGGTTCAACCGCCTGGTCTGATGCATCAACAGGCATTCCCGCTAACCTACAAGTTTTAGATATATATTTACAACCGACTACACCAACATCTTGGTCATCTTTCTTTGCCAATGGACAGACGCCCTCGGTTATGGTGCAAGCACTACCTTCATATAACCCGGCGCCGATCGTTATTTATTCAAATAACGACTATCTTACTAATAGCGCTAATACATTGGTATTATTTACACGTAAGCATCATACTGATATGGCAAACAGTTTAGTTGATGCAATTCCTGATTCCGTTTGGGATACACTTACCGCACCCGGTGCAGTAGATTATACCATTCAGTTTAAAGTATTTATGAGCCCCGATGGTAATACATGGACACCCGTTCCCGCATTTATTACAGGGACAACTTTTGGTTTTTAATATATTTTTTATATTTATATGGAAACATTTAATTATAAAAAATATGATATAAGGCCTTTTATTTATAATGAACCTGTATCAAATATAAAACATATATTGTTGATAGATGAAAACATAAAAGATTATAACATAATTAAAACAAGTGTAAACGAAGAGACTTGGCCTATTGTTTATAATATAACTTCTTCAAAGACAGAACTTATTTCTCTTTTAAGAGAGAAGTTTTCAAGTATTACCAGATTATGTATCGCATCTTTGGGTAATAACACTATGTTTTTAGATGGATTGTCGTTTTTTGATGATGCAAATGTTCAGTTTATAATAAATGTAATAAATGAGTTTTCTGTTATAAACATCGATTACCTTGCATGCAATACATTGCAAAGTATTACATGGCGCGATTATTATGGAAAAATAGCACAACAAACATCGGTTATAATTGGTGCATCAAATGATAAAACAGGAAATATTAGTATTAATTCTGATTCTGATTGGATAATGGAAAGCACATTCCAAGATATCGAATTAATATATTTTACAAAAAACATTGAGTATTATACTTATGTATTAGATGGAAATCCGGTAATACTTAAAAGTTTTAGAGTTGATTATTATCAGGTAAACATATATGTGTTAATAACTATGGATGTAAATAATTTACTTGCTACTGTTAACCCAGGCAAATATGGTATGTATTGCCATCCGGCGATTTATAATATTGAGCCTAAATATACTGGCCCGCCATCATGGTTGTATAATTTTGATGTATACTATTTTGGGACTAAGTATACAAAGGCAGATTTATCAGGGTTATACTTCGAATTTACATCTACGTTTCCTTTTATAGATAATATTATGCATAAAGCAAATTCAGTCCCTAATATTCCACGCGGAACGCCAAATCCAGGAATTTCATTTAGTATTCCGAATGTAGTCAACTCTGGTGGTTATGATGGGCTCCTTTATCCTAATCCGTCATATGATCTTGTTGCTTGGACATATACTATTGCATATGATTATCCTTGTTTTAAAGAAGATACAAAAATATGCACGGTGGCAGGATACGTGTCAATCCAAGATTTAAAAGCGGGTGATTTAGTAAAAACCTTATGCCATGGCTATCTTCCTATTATACAAGTAGGTAAAAAAGAGATATATAACGCAAATTCAACAGAGCGAATTAAGGATCAGTTATACCAGTATCCGCCAATAGATACCTTTGATCCGCTTATAATAACCGGTTGCCACTCAGTTTTAGTTCATAATATTAATGAATATTCTGATAAAATATTTAAACTACTTGGCGATATTTACATAACAGACAATATGTATCGTTTGCCCGCATGTATAGATGAAACCGCTTCAGTTTATCCGCATGCAGGCACATATTTTATTTATCATATTGCTTTGAAAAACGACAATCGGTATACCAATTACGGCATTTATGCAAATGGGCGATTAACAGAAACGTGTAGTTTGCGTTATTTAACAGAGTTTTCTAATATGGAATTGTCATAATTATAATTGAAAATTAAACTATTTATTAAAACAACCGCGCATAGGATAAATATAAAACAGAATGGAACTTACTGTAAAACTAATTATCTCATATATTAACAGTGCATGGTTTCCCGATGTAGAAGATGTTTATAAGTTTAACCACATTAAGTTTTATTTATCTGCGGAAATGGACGAAGAAATAAAATCGCAATTTCGCGACCAAAGGGTTATTTATTCTTCACATAATTACTTCGCAAGAAATAAAGTTAACACATTGTTAATTAAACGCAAATGTTATAATACTATTCGCTATTTATTAGAGATTGATCAATTTATTTGGTCAAATGTTCACAACGATCAAGATTTGTTTAGTTTAGTTAGACTATTATCAGAAACGGGCGACAAAAATAAACTAAGTCTTACATTATTAAATACACCACATGTTGCTATTTATTATGAGTTATTGACTTTATATCACGAGGTTTATGATATAAAGACAATAAGTGATTATGTAAAATCAACTGGAAATAAAAAACTTATTAAGGCATTATCGTTATGGCCTAAATGGAAGGCGTTTGATTCATCGTTGCGAAAATGCTGGATTGAGTCTGTTATTGTAATTGAATTATTATTATTATAATAAGACAATATAATCATGGAAACGTTTACATGCAAACAACTTATAGAAATATGCAAAAATCACGGCATTAAAAATTACTCAAATAAAAAAAAAGCATTAATTATAGATCTAATCATTAAATCCAATATTAGCACAGTGTTCGCAAATACTCGCTCTCATGACACAAAAGATTATAAAATAATCAAAACACCGGGCATTCGCAATGAAGTTCAATCACATGGTTTTATTTGGGAACAAGAAATATTAACAAAACGGTTTTCTATTATTCCCGGAAGTATTAGATATAATAACGCAATGGACTTACCGGAAGAGTATAACACAGTCTCGCGCGTAAACATTTCAATAAAAACGACATGTAATCCAAAGATTGTTTGTATGGCCGATGCAATGACGTTATATCGCCATAAATCATTTCATATGATAGTTATCATATATGAACAGATATATCTCGGCAAACAAATAAAAGAAATAATAGAAATCGACCTAACCGATTCACACGAATTGTTGTTTGGCGATTTAAGCCTTTCTGAATTATCAGAACTTGATTCATTAATAAAAAAAGTGCCACAAAAACGCAGTCCTACCAATGAAGAACACGAAGCAATGTATGTCTTACGCGACACATTGCAACAGAAATGTTATTTGCAATTAAACATAAAATGTAATAGCCAACAAAGCAGGTTGCAATGTTCATTTAATAAATTTCAGGATTTTATTAAGAAATGTCCTGATAGAATTTTATATCATTCATTCAATAATACATATCATGACGTAAATCTAACAGAAGTATTAAACATTAAACCGCGAACATTCTTGTAATATTTTATTAAGAACATCATTTAATTCTTGCTTTGATATACTTCGTGGTCCTGTTGTCTTATCTGGAAATACAAATGATTGTAATTGTTCATATATATTTTGCACTATTTCATTATTATGTATTTTTATAAAATAATGCGAAGAAGGAGAATAATCAGAATCATTGCGTAAATAGCATTTCCCTGCTTTGCTTCCAACGCGTCTAACAATCAGGTTATACCCTTCATTAGTATAATAAAACCCGTCTGGAATACATTTGATTTCACTAATTCTATCAACCTTTTCTTTTTTCCATATTTGAAACACAGTAGGAACAGATCTTATTATTCCGTCATGTATAAACGAATCGGCCGGTAATTCGCGCTCAAATATTTTATGAAATTTCTTGGGAAACGCGGAATACATACTTGGTTTCATAAACGAACGTGGCAATATGAACGCTATTATTTTTGTAAATTTCGCACCATGGCGAATAAACGCTTTGGCTAATGCGCCTTGTCTACCGAAAGGTGGGTTGCCAAATAACAATACATTATAATCGTAATCATTTTTGTAATCCAAAAAACTCATATGTAGCATTGCGGGAACATCGGGATCATTGTCTATGGTTATACTCTTTGTAATCGCTGGAATATTGTTGCTAAACGACCCTGTTCCGCAAGATGGTTCTATCCATAAATATTGTTGCCAATCTGGAATAACAGTTTTAATGTTATCAATACATTCCTTTGCTATTTCTGGCTTTGTATAAAACTTATCATCGCGATTTTTGCTCATATTGATTATATTATTAATATTAATATAATCAATTATTGCGAATTATTTTTATTTGCTCCATTGCGAATTTATTTGTTCCATCGCGAATTTATTTGTTCCATTGCGAATTTATTTGTTTCATCGCGATTTTATGTGTTCCGGGCATACATATTTCGTAAAATCGGTTAAATAGTAATCATTTTTATAATATGCTATAGTTGCCATAATGTCATCATCAGGGATTTTAATGTGTAATAATTTAATAACACTAATAATTTTGTTAATCCTGTGTTTAACAGTTTCATCGATTCTTGGCACTGCAATTGTGATTGAACGGGCATATTCTAATACTAAATAGCCTTTTTCTATATAAAAATTTAGCAAAGGAATAACCAAATGCGACAGGCCGTTTCTTTCCATTGTATCATAAAACTTAATTTCGTTATACCCCTCCATTTTATTTAGTCCTAATTTTATTTTTTTAATGAACACATCTGGCGCCTTTAATGCCATTCTCGTCTGCACGCATTTAAGGCGCCATGTGTTAATGCAATAATGCAAAACAGAATAAATGTTTTTCTGAGTTAATAATTTGCTCTTTTTATAACCCGACGCCGTAATAGCACTAATATCAGAAGTAGCGCATTGTTCTAATATATTATGCGCAACTACATTAAAATCGGCATTTCTTTCAACATTTATATAATCAACTCCAGGAATGAACAAAGGATCAAATACCTGCATCCAATAACATGCAACATTTATTACTAAGGAATTAGTAAGAAATAAAAATTTAAACCTAAATGACCACGGCCACGCCCCAGAAAGGTTCAACAAGCATGAATACTCGCAAAAATGTTCCATTGAAACATATTTGTTTAAACTAACATTGAACGGCTTTGGTTGCAATGCAAAGAATCGCCTTATATTCGTGCGATCATAAGACGCAATATCTTGACCTATAAAAAACAGTTCGTCTATTTTATGGACAGTCTTATTAAACTTGTTCATTTTTCGTTTTACATCCTGAAACGAGACATAAGACTCAATGGCCATGTTTTCAGGTTCTGCATCAATCCATGTATGATCCGGTATTAACAACCCTTTTTTTGTCTTTGGTTTTGCATACGTAAAAATTGGAACATCGTAGTATAAATAATTATCTTGAACTGACACATAGAAAACACAGTCAGGAATGCTCATTTTTTCAAGCATTTTAGATATAAAATTTATCATACTTTCTCCACGGCGCGCAAATGGTTTACCAGCAACATCGACATGTAATCTCTTAATAGGAACTAATTTGCCTTTTTGTATAGATAGTTTCATACAGAATGCGTTTAATTTCCATATAGAAGCCATTAATAACTCAATTAAAATATTCGTAAATCTGTTAAACTCATATTCTTCAAAAGAGGCATCGATGTTTTTATAAATGCGATTCATATATTATTATTATTATATTATAATTGGCCTATCTTTGTATAACATAAATTCTTCAGTTTCGTTTTCATTTCCACCCATGCTATTATATTTTATATATTTCATATTTATTCTCGTTCTTTGGACAACCTTTCTCAAAAAGAATTTATTTGATGCAATTAACCCATCAATAAAATGATCGGGCAAATGTGTAAATACCTCAACCCCTCGTTCATATATTGCATCAGTATTTTTAGATGATCTCCATGATACATGGCAAATATCGGCATATTTAATGTCAGTGCAACGGCGATAATGCAATAAATAGTTTATGTAGACATGCTCGTCCGGAACAACCATATTTCCGAAAATTGTTGTAATTGTTGCAAAATCTTTAACAAGAAATTCCGCATCACGGCGACATAGAACATGCCATTGACTCATAGAATAAAATTCGGTATACAAAAATGCCGGATGCCTAATTGTTCCATATCTATGCCTATGAACCTGCACAATATTTTTTGCAATAATTGAAGAGCGCATTTCTCGCAAATATTTTTGTAATTTATGAAATGGTTGCACAGGGATACTATTATGCGAAACAAGGACAATGTATTCAACTGCCATATTTCCTAACGCCGCGCTTTGCAACGCATTTTGAGCAATAAGAAGTGAAAATTTGCCCCATTCGGTATTAATTATTCTGTTTGGTATAACCTTATCACAAAATAAAGGTTGTTGCATAATTTTACCGCAAATCTTCGGATTACATAACAAAATGTATTCGGAAGATGGCACATCTAAAAAGTATGCCTCCCATATAGGATAATTAACTATTTCATCATATGTTAAAAAACAAAATGCAATCATAATTATAATAAATATAATTATGATATTTTTTTAGGTTCTAATGCGCGGTATGCAATATGTAGTTTGCATATCATTTTTCTATTTGTAAATAACAATAAAACAAATAATAATAACATGTGCGGGATTTTAGGTCATTTATCAAATGCGCCATTAACAGAGGACAAATTGGCGCAATTGCGATGCCAATTTGCATTATTGACAAACCGGGGCCCAGATGATGAGTCATCGTGTTTTACTGATAACCTTTTTTTTGGGTTTCATAGATTGAACATTAATGGCCAAGATATGGATGACGGCCAACCCTTTATGCTAGAAGATTGTATAACAATGTGCAATGGCGAAATTTACAATCACGCAGTGCTTGCCGAACAACACAATTTGACGATAACGACAAAAAGCGATTGCGAATGTATCCCGCTTCTTTATGCTAGGTATGGTTTTAAAACCATGGTGCAAATGTTAGAAGGAGTATTCGCTATTGCCTTATTTGACAAAAAAACAAAACGGTTATACCTTGCGCGAGATCCAGTAGGCATCCGCCCGCTTTTTTATTGCATTGACGAGTCAGGAATTACTTTTGCGTCGGAAGCAAAGGCATTAATCGGTGCGCAAATATCGCAATTATCGCAAATATCGCAATTATCGCAAATATCGCAACATTGTCCAGGCAGTTATTCGGTTATTGATGGTCTTAAAATAATGACTTTAAAATATATTGACCTTTTTAACGACCCGCGCGTCGAAGATAATTATGAAATGGCAACCGCAAAAATATCAGGATTACTAACGCATGCGGTGCAGACTCGATGCGCGAATTCTGATAGACCAGTAGGTGCTTTTTTGTCAGGCGGTATTGACTCGAGCATTGTCGCAATGATTGCCAAGAAATATTTGCCTAATTTGCGCACATTTTCGATTGGATTGCGGGATAGCAAAGATTTAACATATGCGCGTATTGCGGCGGAAGCGATACAATCATATCATACTGAGGTTTATTATACAGTAGAAGAGGGCATTGCAATAATACCGGAGATATGCAGGATACTTGAAACATCAGATATTACAACTATTCGAGCAAGTATCCCTATGTATTTATTGAGCAAATATATTAAGAATAATACTGACATCGTGGTATTGCTTTCAGGCGAAGGGGCAGATGAAGTGTTTTCGGGCTATTTATACAACCACATGGCGCCATCTTCATTTGATTTGCGATTGGATGCCGAGATTAGAGTCGCACAGTTGCCTTGGTATGACGTGCTACGTGCCGACAGAACTACCGCATCAAATGGTCTTGAAATTAGAGTGCCGTTTTTATGCAAAAATTTAATTAGGTATGCATTTAGTATTAACCCAGATTTTCATAATCCGCGAATTAATAAAATTGAAAAGAAGATTTTGCGCGATGCATTTCATAATTATGCAAATGAAAATTGGCAAGTAATAATCTCGCGACCAAAGGAGGCCTTTTCAGATGGCGTAGGGTATTCATGGAAAAAGGGAATAACAGATTGGGCAGAATCTAATGTTTCTGATGAAATGATGCGTGATAATGGTTGGTGTTGTCCTAACCCAAAAACAAAAGAGGCATACCTATATCGATCATGGTATGAGTCTTATTATCCAGAAACATATTTAGTCCCGCATTATTGGATGCCAAGTTGGGCTGATCATGGCGATGATCCATCGGCTACTGTTTTGAATATTCATAAAGAAATGATCGAATGACGAAACATAATGAAATGAAACGAAACGATTATATTTAATAATTATATATGCAATTATTAAATATAATAAATAATTGCTTTGAGTATTCTCTTGCAGAAAAGAATACCGGGATAGAGCATACATTGCAACGCATATTATCTGAACTATGCAATTATATCAATGCAAAGGCAGGCGGAATTGCCGAAAAATGGATATCTGAAGATAATGAACCTTATTTGAAGTATTATGCTTTGCATGGTGTTCCAATGAGCGATGATGCAAATGCATTTTATCTAAAAAATGGTTATACTAAAAATACTTGTTATAATATTGGTTTTGATTTTTCAATAGAAAATAAGAAGATTGAATGCGACCACGAGACAATTTACGTTTATCCATTATTAGCAAAAAAAATTAACAATGATAAAAAAAATACTATCGACACGATCGGCATGTTATTCATAATATTTTCTAATGAAGTTGAAAACAACCCAGAAGAAATAGAAATCTTTGTTAAGTTTATTGCGAATATTATATCAAACATTCGCGGTATCCAAGAGTTGGAATACCATAAATTAGGTTTTATTGCGAACATGAGTCATGAAGTGCGAACGCCTTTGAATGGAATTATTTCGATGATAGATATATTGGCGAAAACAGGGTTGAATCCATTACAAAAAAATTATATAGAAATAATTAAAAATTGTGGAGTGCAACTTTTAGATATTGTAAATGATGTTCTTGATTATTCAAAGATAATTACAAACGGAATGAAGTTAAAACTCGCCCCGATTCATTTAAACAAGACCATTAGCATAGTAAACTCTATGTTATACCAAAAAGCATCAGAAAAAGGGCTTGCAATATCTGTATCAATAGACCCCGCAATTCCCGAAATGATTATCGCGGATTCAACGCGATTGAAGCAAGTTCTAATTAACATAATTTCTAACTCTATAAAATTTACAAAAAAAGGCGGAATTGATATTAATGCAAAATTAAAAGCAATTACTGATCTTGATTGCACTATCGAATTTATAATCGCTGATACAGGAATCGGCATCCCAAATAACAAAATAGATCGCATATTCGATTCATTTAAACAAATAGATAACGACTACTTATCTGAAATATGCGGAGTTGGTCTCGGATTGCCAATAACAAAACACATTATTGAATTACATAATGGTTCGATTACCGCGTGTAGTAAATTAGATGAAGGGACACAGATGATTTTTACAATGAATTTTTTGCTGTTTAACGAGTTCATTGACCATGCCAAACTATGCGCTTTTTATTCTAATAAAAATGTATTATTAATAGACGCAGATTATACTGAGCGCGCATGTTTGTTTGGGTTATTATCTGAATTTGGTGTTAGGCCAATAATGGCTTCGTGCATTCCGGATGCTTTGGTTTACTTATCTAATAACGCTTTTATATTCGAGTTTATTATAATTAACATAAACTCAATATCCGCCGAAGAAATGCACAAAATAAATCATATGAAAAACCAAACTATAAAAATTATTATTGTAGATATGGAAAGCATAGAAAATAGTGGAATATCGTATGATTATAAATTAGTCCGCCCTATTGACACAACAAAATTAAACTATTTGTTAAACATTATTTATGTAAGTAATCAGTATCAACATAAAAATAATCAAAATGAGATAATTATTAATGGTCATAAAGAAAGAATTAATGAAATTAATATTAAAAATACTACAATTAAAATGGCAGTAAAAATATTAATAGCAGAAGACAATCAACAAAACCAACAAGTTCTTGTTAATATGTTAAACCACATTAACACTAATTATGTAGATAATGATTTTGATATTACTATTGTTAACGATGGAAACGAGGCATTAACATCATTATGTAAGTGCAAATACGACATTGCATTCATCGATTTAAAAATGCCCGGACTTGATGGTATTAAAGTATGCCAAAAATATAAAAAAGATGCAAATAATTCGTGCATTTGTATTGCAACAACCGCGTCTATGTCTGACGAGATTAAGCAGGCGTGCTTTGCATCAGGTATGAATGGCTTCATATCAAAGCCGATAGATATGAATTCAATCGAGACTATTATTAAACTTGTCATAAATAAAAAAACATATATATAATATAAAATATATATGAAAAAAAGGCAAGGCAAAAAAGGCATTGTCTCGTTATATAACGATCCTGTTTTTGGGATTGTTGCGGTTAAAAGGTATAAACAAGGAACAGAATACGAAGATAGTATGCATGCCAGAATACTAAAAGAGACTAAAATATTATTAGAACTAAAAAAACTACACAAAGCCGGCATTTATCCTGGTGAGATTTTTGTTTTAAAAACAAATGTTAAAGAAAACATGGATTGGCGCAAAGCATATATTATGATGAAATATTATGAAACAACATTGTTGGAATTTATGCAAAAATTCCACGCAAAATGGATATACAAAAGCATTATTTTTCAAATAATGGTGCAATTGCTTGTTATTCATAAATATTTAGGCATAAATCATAGAGACTTACATAGCGAGAATATACTTATAACCCGCACTCAGCGCAAATCTATTGTTTATAAAATAAATGGTGTTATTCATGAAGTATCTACTTATGGATACCTTGTTGCTATAATTGATTTCGATAGAAGTCGCGAATTTGATGAAAAATATGATGATTTAGCAAAGATGCATACATTGTGGTATAACATTATATATGCATTAATCAAAAAAGGAATTAGAACTAATAAAATATTGCAATCGCAAATGCAAACGCAAGCATTTCGTGATTCTAAAGAACATGACCCGAAATTATGGTCATGGTATATCAAAACCGGCGGAATTGATCGCAATCTATTTAAATTTCTTCTTGCATCCGGCTTTGATTGGACGACTATCATATCTGATAAATATGTATCATTTATTAATTATATAATTAAAATATTATATTATGATGATTTAAACTCGTTTGGATATAGTATAAAACTACAACCAAGCAAAATCGATTATGTAATTAATACTCTAACCTAATTGAAAAAATAATAATTATATGATATTATAACGAAATGAAACAGAACGAAATGAAACATAATGAAATGAAACATAATGAAATGCATCCTAAAGAAAAAAAACCAGATAATGCCCGTGATTTTTTTATTAATAATTACATAGGACAGGAAATATTGGACTATGTATTTTTTATAAAAGGTAATCCTACGGCAGAATTAATTGAAGAGTTTAGAGTTAATGCCGAAAGGGCATGGATTCGCAAAAATAAATAATATTTACGTAATTGAACTTAATTGAAATAAATAATTATGTAATAAATATGAAAGCATATATGAACGATATTATACATAAGTTTATCTATTTATTTAATACAGTGTCATCAAATAACCTATGTGCGACTATTTATGAAATAAAGAAAATCATTCAAACTAATGAAGATTTTGATAATTACATAACCTCGATATTATACAAAAACCCATTCGCTAAATTAGCGGGGTTTTATATAATAGAAAACATAATTAGGTGTTTGAGAGAGACAAATATGTATTCCTTCTTACGATACCTAATAATAAATCAAGTCATATTTCCATGTGTAATATATTTTTGGGATACTAATTTTGATAACAAAAAAAATAGAACTGATTTGTTAAACGCGCTTATTTGGTCTTCTGATATAAAGTATTCTGAGATATATAAAAAAGCATGGACAATAAATTTATTAAACGCTATGGCTTACATCAATCATGAGAATATATTTTTTTATTTAAACCCCGAACAGTTTGATTCATTAGTGCTTTATTTGCAACCGTGCGACTATTTTCTAATAAATGACATCGATGTAATTAGAAATATAGAACAAAGCAAGCGTTTTGCATGGATATATGCATGTATTTCGAAATGCAATATGCAAAGCGAGTAATGTAATGTAATGTAATGTTGACTAGTTTTTCAATTATAATAAATTCTTTGGATTTATATCAGATAAAAATAAAATCAATTTATATCATTATTTATTATTATATCTTTTTATAATCCCATCAATTATTAACTCTGCTTGTAGATTAATTGGTTTATTTTTTACAATAGCGATCTTATTTTTATAAGAGATATTATCAAGCAAGTATTCCATTGTTATAAATTTTCTATTGATCGAAACATCAATTAGTTTAATAGGAAAAAATAGACCATGTGTGTTATGTTTTAGATAACCTATTAGAACACCCGCAATACCATTAAGCGCATGGGCGCTATTTATACAACTAATCTTCGTAAATGCATTTATTATTCCGTTATTATCCGCAATAATTTGATTAGAGGCGGCGATTGTTGCTTTTACAATTGCGGGTTTTAATATGTCTATCATATTTATCGACAATACATCGATTTGCGTTATATCAGCGTCTTTGCGTTCAATGCACGTATGCCCTATAGAAAATATACCAAACCCGCGAAGGGATGCTACTGTTATACCAACTGTAGCATGCGCCATGATAGCAGTCATATCATCGACTTTAAAATCACATGCTACGTCAGAGTGCAATACTTTAATTATACTATCTTGTATAAGACTATTATTATACACAGTCATAATCTTATTGGCGACAACTGACGCAGATATTACTGGGTCATTAATGGCCGAATAAATAGATTCATACGCGACTGTTTGAACAGTGGCATAATTTATTTCATAAGATTTAGAGCAATACCTAATTATCTCCTTTGGTTTAAATAACTTGTCTGCAATTTTATAAACTATTTTAACAAAAATAAAAAAAGATACAGACAAATCAGGTAAAACAATATACATAAATTTAATATTGCGCGCGCTTGTTATAATATTGCCGTCGTCTTTAATAAAATCAAGAATATATGATTTTACGAACTTATCGAAATCAATATCAAAACAAGATATCAGGCGTTTTTCATGAACCAATGTAATTGCGTGATTAGCGACGAAGTTTAAATGTTGCGCATATTGCGCATACTGTTGGCATACACGCGCATCAGTTATTATTCCTTCGTCGTTTCTATATTTTACATAATAATAATCATCGCTTTGAAACAAATAGCCCTTTTGGGTATTTTTGGATGTCGGTTTATACCATATAGGTATCATCGAAGGATAAGGTGCATTTATAAAATTATTTGTTCTATAAAAGCACAGTTTTCCAAGTAGCCATTTTGCAGATGATTCTTCCGCAAAACAAATGTTGTTGTTGCATATTACATAATATGTATCATTATAATTAAAACAAAATGCATGGTTGCCATTGGCGATAATACATTGCACTACATCGTAGACTTCTATATTGTTATACTTTACGCAAACAATATCATCAAATATATCATCGCTTGCCGAAACAGTTAAACAATAACTGTTTCCACAATTAGGGCAAATATGAATTGTATTAATAAGAAACCCGCATGTATAACACAACATTCGAGTATAATATATTGGCACAATTGCGCCATTTGCGTCAATGCCATGAAATATTTCATTATCTATTTTGTCTGTTATACTATCAATTATATCCATAATTTGAGGCGGGATTGCTTGAACATTGGTTAAAATACTTGTCATGATTTTATATTTATGATAATATTATAAATATAATAAATCAATTACAATTACGATACAAAGAAAGGAATTACCTTATGTAAATATTTCTGATAATTTAGAGTTATATAATATTGTATCAAGAGAACTAAAGAGCGATTTATGTATAGTTAAATCAGGAAATTCAAAAAGTATTGAATGTAATTCAGGAATCGGCGCATTATTGGGCGCATTATTGGGCACATGAATCGGCACAGGAATCGGCACAGGAATCGGCGCATGAATCGGCGCATGAATCGGCACAGGATTCAGCACAGGAATCAGTTCGGATGTAGGCGAAAGCGGTGCATTACCCACAATGTTATAACTAATACAACATGTGCATTTATTGCAATGTTCCAATGAAACATTCTTTGCAATATTATGTTCAACTGTTTTATTTTTTAAAAAATGCCTATTGCTTATATAAACAGACCTAAACTTAACTTGCCCTTCATAATCAAACAACCCATTGCGCATTGCATGAAAACAATAAATGTCATTGGAATATTGAACACTAATTGAACAAGAACATTCACTCGATGAACAAAAAGTCATAATGAACTTAACACCTGCCGCTTTAATACAAATTTTATTTTTGGTGGTATACCAAAATGTTGTTTTAGGATAATCAAATGTTTTTTTGTAGCATAGGTATGCCGTCAGCGCGGAATTTTGTTCAGCAAGGACAACAGTAATGTTATTTTTGAACATTTTTAAACAAGAAGCCAGCATTACTAAATTATGGCCGTTGCTACAACAATTATAAACATTAGAAATATTGCATAACATATTATACATAATTTTTATTCGGTCGCCATATGCATTAGAATTGCCATTTTTTTTAATAAAACAAGCGCCAAGATCAAGATTTTGCATAAAAACCTTATCTTGATCTTTAATATATTTAACAAACATCTGATTAATGCCTATTTCATTTAATATTAATTGTTCAGCATCACAATAACATGACACTGATTTTATTGCAATATTTCTAACAGCATAAATCAGTGTCATAATTAAACGTGATTCTAAAATTCTCGTAATTTTAACAGTCCAAATATTAAAAATATTTATTAATAAATCGCCATTGTCTAAAGTTATGCATTCTTTGTTAAACGATTTATTTAGCACCGCGATATCATATGACGTAAGACTATTTTTTATAAAGAAATGCACTACTCTTGCTAATTTTTCATTCATACCTGTTGGCAATAACTTGTTAATATATGTAATAATTATCCCATGCTTTTTTTTCTTCATCGAAACATTAACGATTGGCGTTTTTATCATATTTGTTAATTTTGCACTAATTAGTAGTTTTTTTATACCGCGTTTATTATGTTTATTTCTAATCCGAATAGGAACTGAGCCGGAAAATCCGGGTTTAGTCATAGATATAGTGCATGAACAATATGCCCTCTTGTGAAGACAGTGTTCTATACTTATTATGACGTTTTTCATGTAGCACATTATTATTCCTGGTGCGGTTTTACACGATGCGGTAATTATACCACATGTCAAATTTTTTGATGCGTCTTCTTCAGACATTGTCGCGAAAGCGGTTGAAATTGTAATATTATGATGATTATTATGCCTTAACATAATTTTCTTTATTAACAACCCTAAGTTTGACATTATTCGTTTTGTTTTTATTTTATTATTGGATATCATATTCAGAACTATTAAAATTCAATTATTACATATATCAAAGATTGCATTATCGCGTTCGCGACAACGCATTTTATATATATTTATGTATAACCGCCTTTGTTTTTTCTTGGATATAATCCATAATACCTTTATTTCCGCGCATAACATGAGTTTGTTCATCAACTATAACATTTATATCCTTCATGAGCACAATCATTATCTTAATTATTACATTTTTTTTCTTGACAGTAATATCAATCGCGCTTTTAACATAAAAAAGATTTTTACACTTAGTATCATGCAATAATTTTATTATCGTGATAAGTGCAATTATATCATAATCACTCTTTGCTAATGAAACACCCGTCCGAATGTTGATTATTTGTTTGTCGTTTATAATATCTTCTGCCGCAAGAATGGCGGCGGTTATAGCAGTATCGCTTATTATCATCGCGCATTCGATATAAGATTTTTTAAATATATCTTCTTTATTACAATTACTCCTATGCTTTATGACCGAAAATGTCATAGATAATGTTTCCGTTTGTATGCAAATTTTTGCAGATAAAGAAACCAATGCGGTCAAATAATTTTTTTCATTAATATTGTGGGTTATACCAATAGAATGATCGAATATTTTAATTCTATTGTTATAATTTGCCTTTTTCCAAATTATTTCTATCGCTTTCTCGGCGCAATCCTTTGCGTTATAAATAATAGAAACGGCGGAATACCGCGCTGCGCGTGCAATTAGAGCAATAATATTAGAATGGCAATATGGGATACTAAACCGCTTTGTATCTTCGCGTATTTTTCCGCAAGCGGTTTTTAATGAGGTTGTTATACTAATTATACTAAAAGGCAAATATCCGGGAATATCTTGTATTTCATGGTCATATTTGATGTAATTAATAAAATATTGTTTCCCATTAAAGAAATGGGAAACAATAACTTGAAGCACCGCTTTTTTCGCAATTGCAATTATTCCTGCATCATTTGATTTTACATTAAACCGGTTTAATGAAAAAGTTAATGTAGTGATTGGAATGTCATTATGGTAAAAAATATGAATCGGCATTATTGCAATATTGTTTGTTTGTGCTTTTGCTTTAATAGAAGCCCGTTCCTTCCACGGAACTATTTCCGCATTGTTTACATATAATAATTTGTTGTATAACTTTCGGGCTATTTTTTGACAGATATAAGTTATACATATTTGCGAATGAATGCTTTGACCTTCTTGCAAATTGTCCAAAATAATATAAAACTCATCGTTCGCATTATGGTATAACTTGCAATCGTAAATATTTCCGTAGCAATCCGCATATTTTAAGTTAAGGTTCAAACTTAAATCATCTTTCCAGATATAATGCCCGTGCAACCATTTTGCGGATTCTTCTTCTGCACGAAATAGTATGCCTTGGTTAATAACGTAATATTTATTATTATAATAAAAACAGTATCCTAGAGACATAGCGCTTTGATCGGTTATACACGGAATCCCGGTTATAAACGCGCCGTCTTCAGTAATTATTCGCGCCCATTCATAACCAGTGTCTCTTATCCATCTACTTAGTATAACTATATCATAACATTTGCTATGACAGTATTCCATAGCATAATGTTGCATCCCGCATTGCGGGCAAATAACAACCGCTTGCATTAAATAAGTTTTTGTTCCTAACTGATCGAATATATACCATGTATTAGTAGTATGAACTTGCTTGACAAAAATGGGCAAACATAACCAGTCTGGTGGTTTATGCACATCAGGAATTTCCTCAGGGTTATAACATGTTTCATATATTTCTTTCAGTTCCAATCTTGACAATGCATGAGCACTAGCATGAGCATACATGTTTTATTTATTATGATATAAATTATGAAGAATAAGTTATAAGTTATATTTTTATCAATTATACCGCGTAATTCAAGCCATCTGATTAAATCTATCTTTTTGTATAGACAGTTCTAAATCAATACCAGGAAAACTATTAAAAAATAGTTCAAAGTTTTCTATTTCTTCGTCGGAAATGCGCTGTGCTATATCCGCATTTGTATCCGCATTTGTATCCGCAGATTTATTAGAATAAGGAGAATCACTATTATTTGATTTTTTTGCCGCATATTTGCGTATATTAGCCATAGATTTTTGCATAACTAAGGTTTTTATTTTAGCAGGTGTTCTTGTAATATTAATATGCTCAACATTTTCTTTGTCATGTGTTTCTTTATGTTCCTCTTCATTTTTCTGTTCTTTGCCAATGCCAATGCCGATGTCAATTTTTGTGTTTGTGCTTATATTTGCGCTTGCGCTTATGTTTGTATTTGTGCTCGTGCCATGAGACACAGGAATATTGTCGTTTATAATAAAATACTCAATTAATTCCGCAGAAATAAATTTGATAAAATCAATACCATTAATTCTGTCGTGGTATTCTTGTGCAAGTTCTTTGTCGATTTTCATTGACAATTGTTTATACTTTTTCGAATAATTATTATGTGAAAGTGATTTATACTCATATTGTGCTTTTTGCGAATAAGAAAGCAAGCCAGTTGATAATCCGGCTAGTATTAATGATCCTATTGTTAGGAATTGAACTCCATAATATGTGTTAATACCCGATAGTATCCCAGACGCCGCAACAAAAGAAATAATTATTGCGGATATTTGTTTAGCATAGCGTTCATATTTTTCAGCACGTGCATCATGTATGCCACTATATTCATGACAAATATCCTTCCATATAATCATTTGGTTATCTTTATTTATGCTCCAATGATTATTCGTGATCATGTTTGCGTTTTGGGGTCGTGTTCATATTATTTATAATAATTATTTTTTAGTCCATTTAAACTTATACTTATCCCCGTCGCAACATTTATCAAAATCCAAATTATTACATCTAACGCAATTTGGTATGCTTCTTTTGTTATAATATGAGTATCCAATCCGTTCGATACCATACGGTATATCACATATTCCTGATGGCATACATACATTTCTATCGCCATCAGCAAAGGGGCAATCTTCTGATTTAGTGCATGGTTTATCCCATACTCCCCCATTGTTAATGCAATGCAACTCATCAAAATCTAAGTTAGAAATGCCATGAACTTTTTGTCTTTCTTTGGAATACCAACATGTATTCCTTGTCGCGAATTGTCTAAACTGTTTTGGGGTTATATTTTTGCTATTTCCTTTATCTTCTTGGCCAGTCAAATCAGGTTGTGAAACCAATTTACTCGAATATTTTATACCAGAAATATTGTCATTCAAAAAGCGCGCAGATTTAGGGAATTTATAAATGCCAAGATTGTTGAATTTATCATTATTTTTTAATCCGATAACTATCGCCCATTCAGAAATATCTTCATTAAAATAACTTTGATAGCCCCATTTCATTTCATTATAAAACTCATTTTTTTTAATTGGAACAAATAATAATTTATTATTTATGCGGTATAAGTATAATTTGTTTAATATCAACAAAGGCGGTCCATTTTCAATTTTGATCTTTGAGTTTATACTTTTTAATAGCAACAAAGTATTTTTTGCATAGATGGAGTTGTCAGTTAGTTTTATTAGTTTTCCGTTATTTAATGTTTCATTAGATAAGATCATTTTATCTTGTATTCCGTGCAAATATTTAAGTTCCATGTTCAATAATTCGTTATGAATAACAATAAGCCAATACTTTGAAATATATCTTGGGGTATACCTAATTAGCATATAAACTATTATTATACAAAGATATAATAATTATAATTATAATTATAATTAATAATAAAGGGAATAAATACTGCATTTATTCCCTTTTCCGCTCTTCGGTGAATACGGCAAACAAGTCGTAAACGCCCTCGATGATGTCTTCGATCCGACGTATTGTCATATCCGACCTCGCGAATTCATAAAACTTATTGGTCAGGGCGTCGAACAATCCTGTTGCTTCATATATGCGTTGGGTCTGAGGAATTTCCGGATATAAAAACACCACCCAGCCACGAATGCTCGCTTTCGAGTTCAATGCGAGTTCTTCGGCATGTTCGATCAATGCACAAGCATCGTTTGTTTTGCCAGCCACAAAAAAAATAGCCGACGCACACAATGCGATTAAAATTTGCACCAAGAAACCCGGTTGCTCCGCTTCGAGGAATTTGACAAGTTCGCGCCAGGTAGCCGGAACACACTTACCGCGAGATTCAGCCCATGAACTTACGCGTGTTTCCACCTCAGGTTCCAGAGGAGAATTCAGTTCATTGAGACGTGACAATGCTCTTTCGACTGCAACTGCAACTGAACAGGCATGAGCACTCATATTTGATTTGGAATGGCACTATTTTAATATGTTTAATAATATTAAGAATTAATATTAAACATAAAAAAAATCAGTTATACAAATGGGTTAAGGGAAAATAATATCACCAAGAGCAATATCTAAATGTTTGTTGTATAACTCGGTTGGCCTATAAATAATTGCATTAAATCCGGTGGCTTTTTCAAGGGCGCTTGCACTCGATACAGTTCCATTTAGTTCAATTGTTAAAAATGTTGCGCTTGATGTAGTTTCGTTTTTTGATAGTATAAATGGCTCATTAATTTGAACGGGCGATTTGTCATTTAAGTTATTTTTATTAAATATTACGTATTCATTAAACAAGTTTCCATCTTGGTGGCTTTGCAATCTATCGCCATATTTAATGAATCGGTCTGTATTTTTGTTATTATAATAAATATTATGTTTTAAATAAACAACGTCGCCATAAGAAATAGGATAATTCCGCGCGTTTTCTGTTTGAGGTTGTGTTTTAAGAACAAAGCGGACCTTAGACAAATTAGTGCCTATATATTTTAAAGGTAAATCAAAAACTATTTGACTATCTACATTTCCGCGTTGCATTACTTTTTGTTTGTCGGGCGAAAATAACATAATTAAATCGCCTGAGTATAACCCGTTGGGCATTCTACTTCCATTATCTAATTCGAGTGAATAACTAATATCAACATTCGTGGGCATAAGTGCAATGCTCGTGGGACTTGGCACTTGCGTTGGCGTTGGCGTTGGCGTTGGCGTTTGGGATTGCGCAAATGTTTCCTTTTGTTTATTAATGCCAATACTAACGAATCCTTCTTTAGTATCTTCAGTAAAATCCGAATAAATATCCGGGTTTAGTTTGATTGTTTCTGTTTCTGTTTTAGTTTCAGGAAGCACAACTGAAAAGTGTTCAGTTATATTACCTGGATACATCTCTGATGTTATAATAGCATCCGGATACCTCGACAACCTGGCATTTAGTTCGTCTTTATTTGCTTCATTGATATAATCGTTATAACCGGCTTGCAAAACCCCCCAAGCATATTCGCCAAACATAAGTTTGTATCCATAATTTTTTTCATCAATTGTTGGCTCTTTTCTATCGGAATATTCTCGCATTTTGTCAAAATCGTTTAATAATTGTTCGTTCTTTTCAAACTCATATACGCCGGATCGATTTAATATTCGGCGTGAATCTTGGAATTCTAAATTAGGGCTTTTTCCCCATGTATCGGGCTCAATAATATTGATTCCGTCTTTAGTTATAATTTCCACCGGCGGAATATATGCGTTCCTTGGCGCGTTTAGTTTTGTAAACCAATCCCGTTCTTGATTTTGCAATATATTTAACCGCGCATTCGCAGTAATTCTGTCATCTTCTACGGCGTTATACCCTGTGTTCTCATATGCCATAAAATTATCATGACTGGCTTTATCCAATATTGCATATAGCAACGACAAAGTTAGACTAATAAAAATAATTATGTCAATCGGCAGATTTTTATAAGATAGTTTTAAAATTATCCCAATAACTAATCCTAAGATTATATATTTGCCGAAATGATTATAATCAATCATTATAATATAATATAATATAATATTATTATGAATATTTAGCAGTATTATGAGCAGATACGTCATAAATACTTCCAATAGGATACCAACTGGTCTGTTTGCCTGATGACTCAAACCCTTCGAGTTCATTATTGGCAAATGGTTCTTTGGCTTCATTCTTACTATCAAATGCTTTCGCGCCGTCAAAACCTTCTGCATTATCAAACGCTTCTGCACCATCAAAGCCTTCGGCCTTAGTAGATTTTGCACCGTCAAATCCTTCGGCCTTGGTAGATTTTGCAATTTCGCCCGGCATTTGCTCATTCGCAAATCCTTCCGAGGATACAGTCGACAACGTATCATCAAAATCGGATGATCCTACAACAACGCCTGGCTTACCGGTTCCCGTTAATGGTTGATTTCCCTTTGAATTGCCATAGTCAAAATATTTCTCAACTCGGTCGTTTAGCGAAATAGAAGTAGGAGTTTCTGCAACATACGTCTCCTCGATGACGTTATTTTTTAGAATTTTATTATCGCCGGAACCGCCTACTAATCCAAAGCCGATTCCAAACCCTGATCCTTGGCGTGTTCCTGCCGAAACTTTCGGCGCAAATTTATCTATAACAAAAAACACAAGCGCGGCAGAAAACCCAATCATCAAAATCGATTTATAATCCTTTCTATTCTTTGGCGATATAAAAAACGCCGCCGTTGCTACAGCAAGCCCTTCTAAAACGTATTTTAATATATCACTTATCGAAATACCATACTTGTCGTTATAAAAAATAGACGGATTGGTTTGTGTTGGGGGAGCCATTACGATATATATATTATAAATATTATAATAAAAATAAAAAATTATTCATAATAATTATTGCCATATGTTCATAATTTATAAATAATATTTTGGGTTTTATTTGGCAATGAATTAAAAAGTTGTTTATTGTCAATGTCTCTAACGCGCAAATTTTTGGTATAATTAGCGCCATGATTGAGCGCTATAAAATTAAACTCAAACGGCATATCCAAAACTTTATTTCTTCTGTTTTTTAGAAATGCATAACCTTCGCCATTTATATGTTCATAAAACCCGCGTGTTTCCCAAAATTCTTTATAATAACACATTGATGCTTCGGCAATGTTTTTTGTTTTTAATAAGTAGCCGTTTCCTGATGCAACGAGTATGCACCCATAATTAGAACAACCTACAAGACTCGCGCCGCCATTATTTAATAACAAAGAAACACGGGCTTGTAAAGAATGCGGATAATAGTAATCATCGTCATCCATATGAAGGATGATATCATTTGATGCACGCGATACGGCTAAGTTTCTTTTATCTGCTATTTTCATTGGAACTATATCCGGTATCCAGATATAGTTTAACCCTTCAATATATATTTTTTTTATTTCATCGCCAAAATCGGACAGTGGCGAATCATCTACAATTATCCATTCTATTTTATTAGAATACTTAAACGCAAAAAAATTAGATAATAATAACTTAATAAATTTAGCCCTATTCCTTGTAATAGTTATCAAAGAAATTGGCGGAAAAACACTACTGTTTTTCCATGCAGGAATGCTTTTGGTTATACAAAAAGGCGCATAATCTATTTCAGGAAACTTATCTTGTTGTTTATTTCCGCCATCAATTAAATCAATGGTATACTCAAACGGCGCGCGTTTTCGCAACAAATCATTGCGCTTTGCAATAAATTCATATATCTTGCGCGGATTGCTTAAATAATCTTCTATTGTCGTTGATAATTGGGTATAATCAGTAAACACAACAAGGCCTTCATACATAGAATCAAGCGCATTATCTGCACTTCTTTCTGAGATTATAAATGAGTTTAACGACAACAACTCTTCGATCCTTGCTACTTCAAGAGCGGCATTCTGATAATAATGAATATTAATCAATATTTTTGACTTTGCGACAATACCATCAAACTCTTTTTTTGTTAAATTGTTCCATTTACATATAGAAATATTGTCCATAATAGCATTGCGCCTATTGTTTAGACTTCCAATAAATGATACATCGTATTTTTTTGTTGCATCTTTGCGCCATTTAACCTCGCTTATATAATTTTTCTGAAGAACATCAGTCCTATCTAATAATTTAGTCAAAAACATAGCGCCAATATGCGAGAAGTCATATACTTTTTTTGCGTTTTTTAGTATAGTTATATATGCTTCGTTTTTAAAATGCGGACTATCTATTTGTTCGAATTGATAAACTTCATAATTATATCCAGAAATATCCCAAAATATATCATGGGCGCCAATGCATATATAATAATTGGATTTGTCGTTCATTTCTGTAGAAATATAACATATATGACCATTGTCGTATAACCGGTTTTTAACCGTCTTTGCTATTTCTATAAAACACGAACTTGTTATGTTTATACAAATTGTCATTATTATTTATTAATGAAATATTGTTTAAATGCGTTATCATAGTTATAATTATATTTTTAATATCTGTCATAATGTCAGATATTAAAAATATAATGTTAGATATTAAAAATATAAATATTTTGACACGAACATGCAACCGTCCAAACTATTTTGCTTTATGTGCAAACTCTATAACATCGCAAAGTTATCCGTATTGGCATCATATAATCGGTCATGATGATATATGTGATTATTTAACAAATGATGACACGCGACAAATTATTGTTCCTTTGATTAAAGAAATAAAAACACCGGTTAATACATTTCCATATAATTTATACTTCAATCATATGCACAAATTTATCACCCCCGGCTACATAATTTATTTAGATGACGACGACGGGTTTTTTTCCAAAACCGCATTAGAAACCATTTCGCAATATCTAAACGAAGATACAATAATAATATGGCGCGTGCAGTTTCCAGATGGTTTGCGTCCATCAGATTCTATATTTTCGGCGAAACGTGTTGCGAGTAGTGGGTTTCCATCTAATTGCTTTTGTTATCACAGTAAATGGCTCAATGAATGGTCTGGCAAAAAAGGCGGAGACTCTATTTATTTTCATAAATTATGCAAACGTATACCTAAAAAGGTTTGGTTAAACGAGGTTTTAACTCAAGTAAACCAAAACTCGCTTATTTCCGGAAAGGGATCAAAGAATGACATTTTTATAATGTAAGTTTAAACAAGTTAAAATAAAAAATAATTTAAATTTATATGAAGGAATCTGTTGATGTTATTTCTATGCAATCAATAACGCCAATTTTAAAACTTAATGCAAAGTTAAAACTGAACAAGGCAGTTTCATTTAATGAAAATGTTTCTTATGAAAATACAGCAACAGCAACAAAGAATGAAACAGAAACAAAGAATGAGACAGAGACAGAAACAAAAACAGAAACAGAAACAGAAACCAAACAAGAAGAAAATTATAAAATTAATAGTGAGATACGTCAAAAAAGAATATATAGAAAAAAAGCAGATAAGATAAAAGAAGCAATTGCAAAAGCGGAAGAACAAGCAAATATGCCAAAAAATATGAGCATGATTTCTGAACTAACAGCGCAGTGTCCAGTTATAACTATAAATGAAGATAATAATGCCAATAATAATGCCAATAATAACGCAACCGAGCAAGAATGTTCTCAAACAACCGAGCAAGATTCTAAAAATATTCTCGAAGATATAAAAAAGTTGTTAGATGATTACAATAATAGTATTATTACAACAATACAAAACATGTTAGAATTAAACAATCAACAAATAATGCTAAATAATCAACATTTGGAATTAAATACAAATGTTTTGCATGGCATTTCTAATAATAAAATAAATTACACTAGAGAAAAACAAAGCAATGAACAAAGCAATGAACAGGCACAAGCACAAAGCAATGAACAAAGCAATGAACAGGCACAAGCACAATCACAAAGCAATGAACCACACGGCAAAAATTTCAGTATTAAAGGAGATAAGGAAAAAAACACACTAAAAGATTTATTGAAGAATTTTAATATTGTTCCTACAATTACGACAAACAAACCAGTTATAATCCCACAAAAAGATAAAAGTCTAACACAGGCTTCAACTTCGGCTTCAACTTCGGCTTTGATTTCATCAGCGGAATTAATCCCGTCCAAAGAATTTAATTCGTTCTTTGACATGATTTATATTTTGAATGAAACAGATAATGGCATCGCAATCGCGAATAAACTCGCGGGGTTAGGCGTTAATATGGACATTATAACTATTATTTATTCAGATTTTCCAGCAAAGAATAAATATTCGGCAAGTTATAAATATTTATACTTCATGAAAGATGCATTAGATAACGCATTAGAAAACAACACAACGGGCAACATAATCTTATTGTCAGATACTGTTCTTATTCGCAATGAGTTATTATTTGAGTTTAACCGAGGCATTGACACTTTGCGTAAAGAAAATTATGATATAATTCAATTTGGCTTCAAACGAGTTCATAAGTTAAAACGATCGCAAATAGATACGGATTATTATATAAATGCGTATCCTGCCTCTAATTTCAAAAACGCATTAGAAGCAACAAGGCATTGGACTAAAATCGGATTTAATGAAGGCCGTGTTGCAATGCCCAATGTTCAGACATATGAATCTGGCGAACTTGCGCCGGCTGAGTTTTTTGCTTTTAGTATTTGTTCAGAAAAGATTCCCGCATTAATTTTAAAAATAGAATACCTAATGAAACACGTTAACCCATCAAGTGTCGCTGGGTTTACCATTTTCGATACATTAAATATGTCATTTGGCAATTTTTACCCGAATCTTTTCATACAAAAACAGGCTAATGTCAAAAATAATTTGATGGCAAAATATATGTGGCATATGCCAAGTTATTCATAATTATTATAATACATATTTATATAATGAAACTAAATTATGGTATACTTAAAGACATTACTGCAATTAATTCGCCCTCAGGTAATGAGCAGGCCATGGTAAAATACCTTAAAAAATTGGCGCCCAAAAATTTTAAGTTTAAAACAACTAAAAAAAATTCATGTTATTATGAAGCACGCCCTCATGAAGGCGCTAATGCCGTTTTTATTGATGCACACATCGACACAGTTCATTTAAAAATTATTTCTATAACCAAAGATAAATACGTTGTAGCATTGCCTGTAGGGTTTGAGGGCGACATCGCAGATGGGCTTGTTCTTGTTCATATGGAAACCGGATTGCGCGGTGCAGTTGTGACATTGCCGCCTCATTTAAACTTAGTAAGAAGAACATCAAGTGAAGTATTTATTGACTTTGGGCTTTCAAAGGGCGAATTATCAGAGTTGTTTGAAATTGGTGATTACATTTTATTTGAGAATAATTATTCAAAAATAGGTAAAGAAGGCATAATTGGGCGTGGCTTAGATGATAAATGCGGAGTTTTTGTGTTAATCTCGTTATTGCAATACTTTGATAAAGCAAATAATTATAAAAAACTAAAACATAATCTAATATTGCATTTCTCATCACGCGAAGAGACAGGGTTGGGTAGTTTTGCGCATGTTAGAAAACTTAAAATAAATGAGATTATTACTTTGGACACTATTTATTCAACAGATACTGAATTAATACCTGATTATATTACATCTTCAATTTATTATGGTCTTGGGCCATTAATAACACGAAATGCGGATGATGATTTATGTCTTGGTAATAAACTAATTGACATTGCTGTAAAAAAGAAATTGAAATATCAAATAGGGTATTCAGGTTCGGATAATGGCGGGTCTAATAACGCATGGTATTCTAAGAATATAGACGCAAATTCGCAAAACTTGGGCATTCCTTTGAAACATATGCACAGTCCAAACGAAATGGTTCATGAAGATGATATTAGAAACACATTTGATTTATTGTTGCATTATTTACGATGCAATGAATTATGATGTAATATAATTAATTAATTAATTAAAGCATAATATATATTAATATAATCATGCAGAAAATAGGAATCATCGGATACGGAATAGTTGGCAAAGCAATAGGGGCTTATTATGAAAATTTAAATGTGCCTATTGTTATATTCGATAAGTATTGTGGTATAAACACTATAGAATCCATTTTTGAAACAAGTATAACCTACATATGCGTTCCGACGCCTAACAATGGCATAAACATAAGAACAAGCACAGAAACAAACATAAGCACAGAAACAGAAACAGAAACAAACATAAGTGCAAGCATTAATTTAACCGAGGTCGACAACGTCTTTTCATCAATGCACGGCTATTTAGGTGAAATAGTCCTTAAATCTACAGTTATGCCAGGAACAACCGATTCATATATAGATAAGTATCCCGATCTTA
>Ga0208088_1000005_pt1 | contig 41833 bp, 63 predicted proteins | sample LakMenEpi02Apr12_FD_150661 | JGI IMG/M metagenome (GOLD analysis project Ga0208088, IMG submission 150661) | Freshwater microbial communities from Lake Mendota, WI - 02APR2012 deep hole epilimnion (SPAdes) | ecosystem: Environmental > Aquatic > Freshwater > Lake > Epilimnion/Euphotic zone ...
AATATGTCTTTATTAAACTTTTTTCCCTTTGCCTCAGGGCTAATATTATACGCTTCAATGTCATGTTCCTTTATCCATTCGTAAGCTATTCGCGAAGCGGCTTGGTTCATGCCAACATTTCGGGACAAACGGGAAAGGATTGCGCGGTTTGTTGAATTATTAAAAGTCAGATTCTGGAGGCTTGAATCTTCCACTATAACAATGGGGTTTTCGTATGCCACCCAGGTTATAACGTCTCCGATGAAATCAGCAAACCTTTTATACTTTCTAAAAATCATGGTGCGGTCTGCAATAATGCAAACCGCCATGCCGCTTAATCTTAATGCTGGGTCAACGCCTATGAGTGTCCTCATTTGTTTTTAAACATTTTAATCATTTTTTGCAAACTATTAATTTCAGCTTCTTCGTAAGTTTCAAACAATTCAGGTACAAAACAATATGTACTTGTTTCAATATTAAAAACTTGAGAAGCCCATTTAAAATTAAGCATATAAATTACGCCTTCCAATTTGTATTTTTCCCTAAAAAATCTAAATGCTTGTGAAAATGTCGGAGCTAAAGTAATTCCTAATTTTTTGTTAAGCATATAATTCATATCATTATCTATATCTATAGATAAATTTGTTCTTAATTTACCTGTAACATTGTAATAATAGGTAAAACAAGGTTCATCAAATCCCAATTCCTTAAGTGCTAAAGCCATTTCATAATTTACAAATTCTTTTATCATGATTATAAAGTTATTGTTTTAAATGAAGATACAAAGTTTTTTGCCGTTCCCGTGGTTTCATTGTTTTCTTTTGCCTCAACCTTTACGCGTGGTTTCCTTTTACGCTTTGGCTTTGGCTCAGGTGCGTTGATTCCGTATGCCTCCACGCCCTTGTCAACAAAGTTGATTTCAAGAAGGTAACCGAAAACAATGATGGTTCCAACGAAAAGAAACATGGTGATAAATTCGCCGCCTTCGTACTTTTCCTGCAACCCGAAAAAGATTTCAACCAATGCGACAAGCGTCGCGCCCAGTGCAATCTTTGGAGGGTAGGTACTTCGCCCTTTGGTGGGGTTCAGGAAGTCCATGAAAACAACGGCAAAGCGTCCGAGTTGAAGGATACTGGCAGCAATGATCGCAAGCCAAAAGTCAATGGGTAAAAAGATAGCGGTAAGGTAGGCGTTAATGCCATAAGTTAAAACGATTGTTAAAAGCATAATTGTGGGAATGTTATCCGAAATTGATTCAAATGTCCATTTGAATTGTAAATTGTTGAAATTTTTTTCCATGATTAATTTGTTTTTTGTTGTGTGTAAAAAATAAGGGCAGCTGGGGGGGGCGCTGCCCTGTGAAAACAATTATTAAGCGTAAACAATTTCTTCGGTGAAAAATTTGCCGTCAACGTATTTTAAGCGGCGTGTTGGCAATTCGTTTTTATCTGCTTTCTTTGTTGCAGATGGACGGTAGCTTGTTTTTACAAGCGCATAAGCAATAACCCAAAGTTGCTTATCTGTGAATGTTGACTGGCTTGTTAAAATATTTAGAGCCAAAGATCCTTCAGGAAGGTAAGATTTGATTTCATTTACTTTTGTTGCAATTGCTTCTAATCTTGCCTCACTTACATAAGAGCCAACAGAACTAACATGATTTTTTGTTGGGTTAATAAAATTGATTGAGTTAAAAACCTCTTTTGCAGATAGTGGCGCAGATGCCACTTCTTCCTGTACGTCAACTATTGGAGCGTACCAAGCATTTTCGATTTTTCTTCCCTTATAGCCATTGTAACATGTGTGGTTCAAGTGATAATAAATGCCATTTTTTACGATAACCATTGGAGCGTCTTGTAATTCAATGCCATTTTCTGCAAAAAATTTATTTGCAGTTTTTTTGAAGATAACTGGCTTGTCATTTTTTACAGTCATTAAAGACTTTAAAGAAGATCTTAATTCATTTTTTGGTGCTGAGTAATTTAAAGCTGTCATTTTGTTTTGTTTTTGTTGTGTGAAATATCGTTTGTTTCTTTCGATATGTAAATATACAAAGTAATATTTAAACAAAAAAATATTTACAAAAATAAATACAAAATAATTTAAAATTCGTCTCTTTTGCCTTTCAATGGGTAATGGTTCTTTTTCAACTCCCAGAACTCAGCCATTAACGAGGCGCGAAACTTGTAATCCCTGTCCGTGTGATACCCTGATTTGTACACGCATTTACAAATGCTTTCGTACAACCTTATGCCTTTCAACTTGTAATTTGCCTTTTTACAGGCGGCGTACCTTCCAGAATTTAAAACGCCTGCCCAAAGCTTCATCCCTTCTTCCGTGGTACTTGCACTCATGAACTTGGCGCGAATGTATTTGTCACGTCCGCGAATGACCTCCCGTGTTTTGTAAGTTACGGACTTTTGATTTTTCAAAGCCTTCACGCCTCCAGCGTTGGCGTGCTTGCGCCAAAGTTCGGTTTCAACGCCTGAAGTCGTCGCCTCAATAATGAAAAATGAATAGATCATGGACACTGGGAAGTCGGTCAGGTGATGTACATTCATTAACATTGATTCGTATGAATACGCAAGCCATATACGACGCATTTTAAATAAGTCAATTTTGTCAAGGTTTCTGAATCCTTTGCCTTCCAGATTTCGCCTTAATTCATGTATATTCATTTTTCGTATTTCCCAGCCGTATGAACGTGAGCCATAAGCCAATTCGTTGACTTCGCCTTTTTCTTCCTTTGCAGGAAATGTAAGCGTGGTAATTTTGTGAACATACACGGTGTCCCTCTCAATGATGGGAACGAATGAGGTATATTGATATTGGGTATTGATCGGGGAATAAATCAACCCAACCACGAAGGCAACGCCAACACCTGCGGCAACTTGGTACGGAAGGCGCTTGTTTTGAGGTACATAATCAATGATTTTGTCTTTCATAAAAATGTCTTTTTAATTATTTTTTCTTCAACAATTAATTTATCGTCTGCAACTTCAGGATTAACATCATACGTAAATTCAACCCATCTATAACCAACAATTTTTAATTTATTGTTGCCTTTTCCGTCTAATCGCATACCAGCAATAATTGGAAATTTTTGTACTTCTTTTTGAAAATTGTTATATAATTTCATGGTTATTGGATTACTGGTTCAGCGTAAAAATATCCACCGTCGTATTCCATGGTTTCGCTGCCTGGTTCTGCAATTACATTGCCGTCACAATCTCGAATAAGTCCACCGTAAACAAATTCGTCCTCAGGGAAATAATCCTCATTGCGCATCTTTTCGTAAAACTTTTCAACGGCTTCGCGCTTGGTAAAGGCTTCGATTTCGTAATTTAAATCTTGGTATCTTTTGGCGTTGCCAAAGTACATAACTGCAAAAATTGTGGTTTCCATAATTGGTTTTTTAATGATTATAAAATACAGTTGTCAGCAAAAGAATAATAAGATTCTTTTGTTAAAATAATATGGTCGATAACTTCTATTTGAAATAATAAAGCAGCCTTTTTTATTTGTTTAGTCAAATTAATGTCAGCATCCGAAGGTTTTAAATTTCCTGACGGATGATTGTGGCACAAAATTATTTTACTTGACAATGTCTTTAAGGCGGTTGACATTATTATTCTAATATCTGCTATTGCTCCTGCTATTGCGCCGATTCCTATAATTTGATGACAAAGAATGTTATTGGCATGATCTATATATATAGCAGCAAAAACTTCCTGATATTCCATTCTGTTTTCAAATTCTGGAATACTTTTACAGTAATCAACAGACGTCTGACTATTTGATACTTTGCCAACTATTTTTTTAGAATACTGGACTTTTACTTCATTTACTTTCATAATTGGTTGTTTTGTTACGTAAATTTAATATTAATTATTTGAATAAAAAAATATTTACAAAAATAAATAAAAAAAAATGTCCGCATCGAAGGACACGGACACAAAAGAACACTTTAACAACTTACTACTTCACATTTATTTCCTGTATTCTCCAAACTTTGAAATACTTATCTCGAAGTTTTTGACATCGATTTTTAATTCCTTAAATTGTTCCAAAGCCTTTTCCATGTTTTCCGCTTCAATGATCATTCGTTTGTCATTGTACTTTATTTCAAATTTACTCATGAGTACCATTTTTTTACAAGGTCAACAATAAAGTAAATAGCAAACGCCAAGGTTACAATGCCTCCAGCGACAACGAAGATGTTGGCAAGGTCTTTAATCAATTTTTCTCTTTCCCTTTCAGTCATCATGATTTTTCTTTTCTTTTTGTTTTAAACGATATTCTTTTTGGTAGGCTTTTATCTTTTCAGCATTTTTAAGCCTAAATCTTTTGTGTTTGTCGTATAACAACTCTGGCTTTTCTCTTTTGTTTTCATGATACCTTTTTTTCTTGTTTTCCAAATTTTTTAAACGCTTTCTTTCTTTTTGATAGGGTGACATATTTAAATAATATGCCTTCATATATTCCGATTTACGGGCTTTCTTTTCTTCGTCACTCATATTTACTTTTTAACTTTCGTTCACGATATTCTTTTGCTTTGATTAGTGATGCCTCAATGTTCGCGTAATAATATGCTCGGCTTTTGTCTTTCCTTATTTGCCTTTCTTCGTCCGTCAACTTCCAGTAATTGTCCTTGTTCCTGATGCGCGTTGCCTCCCTTCTTTTATCCTTTTGGAAGGCTGGCATTTTGCGGTAATATTCACGGTTGTATGTCCTTAATTTTTCCCTTTCTTCATCTGTCATGGCTTTTATTTTGTTTTCTTGCCTCTTTTCTTTTTATTGAAATTTTTTCAGCATTTCTATAATAATAAGCAAGGCTTTGTTCAGATTTTTTTTTCTTTTGATAAGGTAACATTCTTAAGCAATATTCTTTATATTTTAATCTTTTTATTGCTTCCCTTTCTTCGTCTGTCATGGCTGCTTATTTAAATAATTCTTTGAGGCAACTGGATCTTTCCCCTGATTTGAATACTTTGCATCTTGTTTTTTATCATACGAAATATTTGGCATCTCCGAAATATCTTGATAAGTAAGCTGAGCGATTTTCATGTTTGGGTAAATCTTCAACGGCTGAACCGTCAAAAGCTCAAGCGTCCAATGACCTTTGAATCCAACGTCGCCAAATCCTGCGGTAACGTGTACGAATAAACCGAGCCTTCCAAGCGAACTTTTGCCCTGGATAATTGGCACGTGCTTGATGGTCTCCGTGTATTCCACCGTGGAAGCAAGGTAAACAATGCCGGGCTGGAGAATCAATCCTTCATCGAAAATAATCATGGGTGCGGATGGGTTTTTCTTGCGCACATCCAATACGCGCTCCGTGTAAAGAACCAAGGTATTTGACAAAGTTAAATCGTAACTATTGGTGCCAAGGTTCTCAGGGTTAAACGGCTCAATAACGATGTTACCTTCGGTGATTTCGTCAATGATGGTTTTGTCGGTTAAAATCATTTGTCGTATTTTTTCCTGTTATCAAATTCTTTTTTTGTAAAATAATATTCAGTCAGCATTTGCGCGTTGCATTGCAGGTGTGCCGCATGAAGGCAACCGCTTTCTGGGTCAATGTCCTCACCCAGGCGAATGGCTTCCAAGTGACGCAAGGCGGAGGCAATCACCTCGCTCCATGGCATACCCTTTTCCCAATTTCCAGCGGGATATTTATCAAGTCCCTTTGTCCAAACTTTGGCGCATTCACGGTGAGCCAACGGGGGAATGAGGTCGTATCTGATTTTTTCATCATTGAACCTTAAACCCCTTGTTTCGTTTTTCTCATTCATTTAAAAATCTTTTGTAGTACTCACTTATTTCTTTACAAGTCTGCTCAATTAAAACAATGGCTTTCAGTAAGTCATCCATTTCAAAGGTATGGTTTAATTCATAACTTTCGCCCGTAAAAGATAAGCCGTTTTTGGTCATCTTTGTTCCCAGCCAGTTGATTTGGCTTTCGGGGATCGTGTCCCCATTTACAAACATTGCCAGCGCGTAAACTTTCATTTGAAGGCTATTGTGCAACGTGTGCATTGTCCACGGTTTCCCTGAGGTTTTAAAGTCAATAACGCGGTTGTTTTCCCTGTCCCACGCATCAATGTAACCAACGACTTGAATGTCGTTTATACTCAGACTTATCGGTTTCTCAGCCTCAAGACCTTTGAAGCCTTGTATTTTGTCAATGTAAAAATCTGGAAAGGTCTCCATGATTATACCGTTTTTGATAAACGCCTCCGTATCCTCGGCAAAGCGTTTGCCAAAGTCCATGTAAATGGATGGTTCTTCGGGAAGGTTTAAAAAGTAACGGTTGATATACTTTTGGCGGTCACTGTACCAAAGATTAATTTGGCTGACTGATATGTATTTTTTTGGAAGGAGCATGGTTATTTATTTTCATTAGGTTTAAAAAATACTTCAGCACCTCTTATCCAACCGTCTTTATAGGCGTTCATAATTTCCTCAGCATACATTTTCTTTGCCTCATTCAAAGCATCGACAATGGCTTGGTATTCGCTTTCGTAAAACTCGGAAGCGTCTAATACCTTGTCATAAAAGTATTCAATCGACGTTTCTTTTTCTTCTTGGTTTTCCATTTGTACAGGATCTGCCTTTTTGAAAACGCGATACTCAGTACCGTTGTCTAATGTAATATAAACATCAACACTCTGTTGATAAGTGTTATTTAATTCCTTTTCTTCTTGGTTTTCCATCTTTCTTTTGTTTTTCGGCGCGGTAAAACCCCAGCCATATTTCAGGCTGGGGAAAAAACGTACCAAATTGATTAAAAATATTTTCCTAATTGAATAAATATCGTGGCGGCGGCAGGTTGTGCATGGGCAGGCTCAAGTCCCGAAGCTTGCAACTGGTGAAATATGTCGGCGTAAACCGAAGTCATAAGGGTTGCTTTCTCCGTTATTTCGTCGTGTGTCATTTTACCGTTGCTTTTAGGCGGTACATTTGCCGCCTGCTGCACGTTTGCGCCTTCGGTGGGTGTTTGTACCTTTTCGGGTATTTCGTTCGCTGTGAGCATATCGAATGCGACTTTGTAACTTTTGCCGTCGTGGATAACGGTAACGGCATCGTCTTTTTTTAATGCCTTCAATTTTTCGTCGTCGGCTTTCCCGTAAACGCGCGCCTCTGTGCCATTGTCCAATGTAATGACGGCGTTAATGGAAGGTCCGTATTGACCCTCAAACACTTTGCCCGCGGTATATTTAACCTTGCCTTTTAGAATATTCATTTCCTGCTTGAATTTGAAAATTTTGAGAATCGTACCACATTTGTTTTTTATGGTCACTTATTGCCTTCCAGTCTATTTCCTGATCGTAATTAACTATGTATCCTGCGAAAAAGTATTTTTCAAGTTCCCTCGCCCCTTTATCTCTCCACCATTTTTTTAATCTAAATGGTTCAACAACGTAGTCAGGGCAAACACTTAATGAGACTTTTAGTGCAAATTCTTGAATCGTAATCATTTCGTTGGTATTTTTTCCATTTCCTTAATAGCATTTCCGCAATATTCAATAATGCTAATATTCAAATTAAACATTCTTGAATTTTTGTTATTTGCCGCGTGCTTTTCAAATTTGTGCATCATTTCAATAACCTCGTCTTTGTAAAATTGTATCGGCGTTACTTTGTAAGAATCAACTAATTTAAATGTATATCTCAGCGAATACATATACATATCTAAAGACATAAGCCAATCATTCTGGCTATCAATGCTTAACTTGTTGATTTCTTGTCTAAGTTTAATAACGGTTTCTTCGTAATAATTTAGAAGATTGTTTGCTTGCTCTAATGAATTGTTCATCTTTGGTTTGTTTTTAAAGTGATTAATTATTTATAATTACCCAGTCCATTTCATTCTCAGCCACAAGAGGCATGAGATTGTAACGGTTGATTTTTGGGTATAACTCAAGGTCAATGTCATGCGGCTCAAATGTCCAGCCGTGGATCTCGATGTTATCCTCAGGGGAATGAGGAGACGTTTGTCCGTACAAGCCGAAGCCGTGGGAGAAGATAACGTGTACAAAGTGACCTTTCTTTTTATCGAGGGTACATTTGCAGGTGTATTTTGTAACATTCATTTGGTAAGTTTTTAAATGTGGAAAAATGGAGTGATTAGCTCCATGATTCTTGAACTTTTTTAATATCCTGGTCTAACTTGTTTAGGTACTCATTTGCCATTCTTGCAACGATTGGCATTTTGTTTGCCTCCCATTCTTCGTCGGTGCAACCCTGAGATTTTACCGCGTGGTAAACAGTTTTTACAAAAGAAGCATCGCATACTAATTCGTGAACCTTGTCAAAGTGGTTTCTTAATTCAGTCATTGTCATCATGATAATTGGTTTTTGTTATTTTCAATACGTAAATTTAAATATAATTATTTGAATAAAAAAATATTTACAAAAATAAATTAAAAAAAAAGTGAGGCATAATTTCTATGCCCCACCAAAACAAAACCAAATTATGAAACTTATCTTAGTAACACCTTGCGCCATACGGCTAACTTGTAAGCAATTGCGCGGGCGCGTGGCATATTTCCTTCTTCAATTTTTCGAAAATGGTTCTTTCTATCAATCATATTATCTGAATCTGGCTTTTCGTTCTTTGCCATTTCCTGCGCCTCAGCCCACAAGGCTTCCTTTTCCCCTTCGCCCCATTCATTGATATATCCACGTTTCACGCATTCGTCGTACCAAAACACGGGTATTTCTTCCAATGGCTTTTGAAAGTTTTTCAGCTTATTATCAAAGTCCTTATCATATTCCTCAGCCACTTTGCTTAGGCGTTTCATGCGATCTTCTTCTTCTTTCTTTGCTTGCAAATCGGAATCCATGGCAAAGTATATCTTTTGCCTCCAGGTGATGTACGCGGTTATTATTCGCCCAATGGCATGAAGGTCAACTTTGCCATATAATTTGTGGTCATTAATATCAAGTTCTTGTTTCGCAAACTTTTCAAAAGCAAGTTTAATTTCATCGACGGCAAGCAACTTGTAATTTGAAATAAATTCGGTAACCTCTATCAAGTGTTCGGGCTTTGGTTCAATGCCATACACGGGGAGCAGTTGGCTTAAGGTTTGGGCAATCTTGGGGATGGCTTCCTTTGCCCCTGTTTTAAAAATCCTTAATTCGCGGTTCTGAATTACAAGCTGCACGTCTTGTATTTTCTCTTCCACGCGATTTGCAATCATTGGTAAATTGTTCATAATGGTTTGGTTTTTATAAGTTATAAATTTCGCGTTCAACTTCTTGCCAGTAATCAGATAAATCAAAATCTTTATCTACTGATTTAATTTCTAAAATTTCAATTATTGCAAACAAAGCGCAATTCTTTGCTAACATAGAAACAATTATTTCCTGCCCTAATTCTCCGCCAATATTTAAAATAAGGAAATAGTACTGGTCAAAAAGTTCTTTTGCTTTTTCTTTTGGTGTTTTGTTCATAATTATTGGTTTTAATTTAAAAGTAATTTTGGTTTGTTTCATTATTAATCTCCACAAAAACAATCAATATTAGGTTCATCAAATAATTGTGGATTTAATGCTAAATGTTTTAAAGTAGTCATTGAAAAATCTGAATGAAATTTACTACCTATTTTTGCCTCCATATCAATCCACCATTGTAAGCGTTCGGGCATTAAATGTGCTTGTGCTACTTTCTTTTTTAATCCTTTAAGAAAGCAAAAGTCGCAATTTCCATGCTCGCTATGAATATTTAAATCAAAGTCTTGTTGTTTCCAAAAATTTAAAACATCTTGCTTTGTTATGTTAAAATCCCATAATGGAAATAAATATTCCCATCTATCTTTTTTTACCTTGTTTTTCATTTTATAGTATCGGTTAGGTTCATCCTTTCTTATTCCTACAGCCGCGTCCCACTCTACAAAACCTAAACTTTGTAAATACTTTGACATTGGTTTAATTTTTAAATCGCTCGTGCAAAACCTTGTCACCCTGTTAGGCAAATAATTTCTTTTTTCAATCAACTGTTCAAAAGGTTTGCCATCCCGTGAAGCCGTTTCATAATTTACAATCTTAAATTTTTCTTCTGGACAAAATTCAATCCAAACTACATTTAAATTCCAAGCCAAATCGCACGCGTTTACAAAGTCCAATGTTTCAGGCATCTCTTTGCCCGTGTTGGCAAAAGTAAAAATCAATTCATCTTTTGGATAATTATCAATCATAATCTTTGCCATCATTGCCGAGGAACGCCCCCCCGAAAAACTTACTTGAATCATGTTCTTTGTTTTTTTTAATCTTCAAACTTTGCCATTCTTTCGGCTAAAAGTTCTGCTAATCTATCATTATACGCCTTGTCCTTTGCGGCTGGGCTTGTCGTTTGATACGCGGTAAATATCTTTGAAGCTTGGGAGTAAAGGTTGGCTATTGTGAAATTTGCCCTCAGCCATTTGTCATTCAATGACCACGCGGCTTGGATAAACACCTTCAATGCCTCAAGGCTATTGCCCTGCTTATCTATTTTGTCAATGTATTGCATAAGGTTTTTCATTTGCCCTGCATCTTTTGGCATCATTATGTAATGTCCGTTCTGGTCGGTTGGATACGCGGCACCCGATAACGCTTCAAACGTTTGGCAAAACACGGTGAAGGCGGCGTAAGTGGGGGAGGGCTGGCGGTCGGCTCGGGGTTCATTTTCTTTTTCTTTTTTTCGCCTGCTTTTTTCTTTTTCTTTTTCAACAAGGGAAACTAAGGTAAACGGGTTTAGTTTTGCCTTTGGTTCACTTGTAACTTTTGTAAAATCAATAAATTCATTTTCTTCGTTTGTCATAAATACATTAGTATTTATATCTATAATATTATCTATTGTACTATTATTCTTTGTATTATTATATGTCGGATTTATTTCCGTGTTTCTTCGGATTTTTTTCCGAGGTAAGTCGGATTTATTTCCGAGGTTTGTTTTAGCACTGTTCCAAAGTTTGCCTTTTTCTGTTATCATGATGCAATCTTTTTCACCGAATTTCTGCCAATCAATAACCCCTTTTAATTGTAATGACTTATAAAGCCTATAAATTGTGTCCGCTTTATCTGTTATAATAGGCATTTCATCAATGGCTTTATTCCTACTTGCAAAGAACCACGTTTGCCCGTTGACGTGTATTTGTTCAGCCCAGGCTGGAAGGGAATAAATGAAACTAAACAAGGCGGCTTCGCTCAGGCTTAAATTCCATTCTATGCTATGTGTTTGGTCTATTGATATTGTGTATCTCATTTTAATCTATTTTATTTAAATTAGCAAATTCACCATGATACTTAATTGCGGCTTCGTTGTATGCACGGGCGGCATCTATTATATTTTCAAAACTTCCAATATGAATATTTACGCCATTACTCATTATTCTTGATTCATAAATTTTATGATTTTTGTGCCAACTAACACCCTTATATCCTGAATTATTGTTAATTTGTTTAATCCTATTCATACTATTTTGGGAATAAGTGCAAACTCTTAAATTACATTTCCTATTATCTAATGTGTTGCCATTTAAATGATCAACAACTAATCCTTTTGATGGATTCATAATAAATCTGTGCATTAATAATTGTGCAACAAATTTTTTATTTTCACGATGATTTCTAATGGCATAAAATTTACCAGATAGATTATTTGCATACCATTTCCATTGTATTAAATAATCGTACATGTCATCATCTACCAATGCGACTTTCCCCTGTGTTAACTGAATTTCTTTCATGAGTTATAAAAATGAGAACGCCCAACAGGTGCAGCTATTGGGCGTAAATGAAACAAAAAAATAGTTTGTTTCAATATCCTTTGAATGGGCTGCACTCCGTCCGAAGGATATGTAAATATACAAAATATTAATTACTTTCCCCTCTTTTTTTCCATGGCGGATTCCCCAGTGCGCTTTGCATTTCCATGTATTTTACCACGGCTGGTGGGGTTTGGTATGTCAAAACCTTGTCCAATGCTGCCTTAATATAATTTCCTATACCCCTTACCTTTTCTCCCGTTTTACGAACAAAAGCCCCCACGGCGTCACCTCCCTTGCTTCCCTCAGCAAGTCAAAACCGTGCCTTGCAAACATGGCAACCCATGCGTCTTTTTGTTTCAAGTTGATATGTCCCCATTCAATGTCGAACGCTGGATCGGCTGAGGCATAAGGCGTACTGGTGAAATAAAAATACTTATTACACACCTGAGAAAGGATAGGCATAACTTCTTCAATTTGTTCGTCCGTCATATGTTCAAATACTTCAGTCGAATAAATGGCATCGTAACTCCCAATTAAAATTAATTCTCCATTAGCCAATATATAATTCATTGGCTTAATTCCCTTGCTTATTGCAAATTCCCTTTCATACGGGTTAATGTCATACCCAACGTGTTTATACAAGCCCACGCGCTGGCAGGCGGATAAAAAGAATCCAAGTCCTGAGCCGAATTCGAAAACACTTTCGCAGCCAAGACTTTGCAAAACCCTTGCGCCGTTGGTATGCAAGTTTACGAGCGGTTCATAGTCCGTGGTGGTAAAACCAAGCTCAACGGATTTGTCGAAAAAGAATTTGTTATCAATCATTTGCTTTTGTTTTTGTAACAAGGTCGGGAATCGAACCCGATTGTGCACCGCTCAACGTTGGGTAGCTTGCGTACACGGTTAGCCCTGGCGATACCTTTCGCCACCTTGCTTTGGTGCAAGTGAAGGAATCTAATCTTCGTCTTTTTGCCGTCGCAAAACATTTTAAACACTAAACTAACTTGCGTCACAAAGATATAAATAATTTTGTTAAAAAATATTTTAAATTTGATAACAAATAAATTATTATCTTTGCAGAAAGAAAAAATACAATGATAAAATTAATAGTTGCGGGTCGTATTGGTCAGGATGCTGAAATTAAGTCCGTGGGAGATACAACCGTTTGCTCCTTCTCCGTGGCACACACGGAAAAGACGTTTGGTAATAATCCCACGGAAAAAACGGTTTGGGTCACTTGCTCAATGTGGGGTGAACGTGGTTCCAAACTTGCGCCACACTTGCTAAAAGGTACTTATGTCGTGGTTGAAGGAACAGGCGGAGTGAATGCGTATATGAAAAACGGAGAACCAACTGGTATCATTCGTTGCATGGTGAATAATATCGAATTTGGAGGCAAGGCAACGGCGGGGGAGAACACGTCTGGCGGGTATGTTAATCCATTGACAAACCCAGCTGTACAGGAATTAAAAAAAGAATTAAACGCTGACGAACCATTCCCATTTTAATATGACACCTGAGTATCAAAGGCAATATCGGGAAAATATGACCGAGTACCAAAAGCAAAAGTTAAGGGAATATTTTAGGCTTTATCACCAGAACCAATCACCTGAGAAAAAGGCTGAAAAAAGAATTAGGAATCAAGCATGGTATCAAGCGAATAAGGAGAGGGTGAACAAATACCAAATGGAAAGATATTACAGATTAAAAGAAAAGAAAAATGAATGTGAATAAACAAACGCCCGCCGTGTTTTCGGTAAGCTATCGGGACGAAAAAATAAGAAAGAAGTTGTTAGACTTGCAATTTCAACTCTGGAAGGAAACGAATGTCAAACACTCGATGGAGGATGTATTAAGTATTTTATTGGACACATACCAAAAGCACAATAAATGAGGTTAGGCATTGTAACCAATTTAACCAGTCCAACGACCGATTACTATCGTTCGGTTAATCCATTCATGCGGCTTCGTTCGCAGATGGTAAATCTAACCATTACTTACCTTAATCCTGAGACGGTAAAATGGTACGATTTTTACGACGTTGATGTTATCCTTTTCCAGCGTCCCAACGGCGACGGAATGTTATCCATGATCGCGGAGGCGAAGAAGATGGGTAAAAAAATCATTCTTGACCACGACGATTTATTACACGAGGTAAACGCGGCAAATCCAGCGTCGGCACACTTTGGGAAACCCCAGGTAAAAGAATCGGTTGAAAAGGCTTTCAAGTACGCGGATTATATAATTGTTTCAACGCCCTTTCTCAAAGAGTTTTATAAGCAATTCTTTGATGAAAGTAAAATAATGGTTATCCCAAACGCTATTGACTTTCAAGTAACGCCACTTTGCCCCGTGTCACCTGATAAGCTGGAGGCAAAGGTTAAACGCGTGTTGTGGCGTGGTTCAATGACACACATTGAGGACTTGAAAACGGTTGATACATTTTGGCATTATATCAGTGAACGCAAGGACACCGAGGTGGCATTTATTGGAATCCCTGAGTGGCTCGGAAAAACATTGTATCCCAATGTAAAGGTGATACCGTGGAACAATTCCCTTTTCCAGTATTTCGAGCTTATCAAAAACAGTGCGGCTCATTACGCCGTGTTCCCTTTGACAAACGACAATTTCAACCAAAGCAAATCGAATAACTTTGCGATGGAAATGTTGGTCACAGGTTGCATACCTTATGCACCAAAGGAAATAACGGAGTTCAATGTTCCAGGCGTTCGGTTGTACGAGGGTTCGGACGATTTGTATTATCAATTTGAAAAGGCATTGGCAAAAGACGGGAATTATTTTTATCATTTAACGCAAGGGAGGCAATGGCTTTTGAGTGAGCGAAATTTACTCACAGTCAACAACAAACGTAAACAAGTGTTAAAAGGAATATGATGGCAACAGCAGGAGAAAATAATAATTTATCGTTTGACCCAAACGAAAAAGAAAACACGGCAAAAGATTTATATGAATCAAGTGCCACGGTTAACAATAACGAATTGCAACCCTCAAGCGCTTACTGGGATCCAGAGGCAGGAAGACAATGGAAAGAAAGGGCGGCTGCAATCAATGCACAAAGGCGGTTGGAAAAGAAAATTGAAACAAAGGTTTATAAGCGATTAATTAAAGAGTTACTGAAGAAAATATGAAAACAGGTATTAATTTTTTAAAATTTGCTTTAGATAAAGACAATAAACGTCCTATGTTATTTAATACTGCTGAAATGCTGCAAATGGAAGCCATGGAAGAGTTTTCTATATGGCTTTTGGCTAATAATTGGGAATTTAATTATAAAACAAGAATATGGGAAAATTATGAGAATCCTTTCCAATATTCATTTACCGATGTTTACCAACTCTTTTTAAAAAGCAGGGAGGCATGATAATTGAAAAAAAGCAAATCGCCGATTTAATACCCGCGCCTTACAACCCACGGCAAAGCACGGCAAAGCAGGAAAAGCATTTGAAGGAAAGCCTTGAAAAGTTTGGCATGGTTGAACCGATCATCTTCAATAAGCAAACGGGGTACATTGTCGGCGGTCATTTCCGTGTTCGGGAGTTGAAGAAACTTGGCATTAAGGAAATTGAATGCGTTATCGTGGATTTGAATGAGGCAGACGAAAAGGAGTTAAATATACGTTTGAACGCAAATACGGGAAGTTGGGACTGGGACACGTTAGCGAATGATTGGGACGTGGTGGACTTGGAGGCATGGGGCTTGGATATACCGCAGTTTGACACGGTGGAAGAACTTGAAGCGGAAGAAGATGATTACGAAGTTCCTGAGGGAGGCATGGAAACGGACATTGTCATTGGTGACTTGTTTGAGATTGGTGAGCATCGGTTGCTTTGTGGGGATAGCACGGATAGCGACGCGGTTGCACGGTTAATGAACGGGGAAAAGGCGGACATGGTATTTACAGACCCGCCGTATGGAATTGATTGGAATACAGATTACACACGTTTTACAGGTGGATTAATACCGATTGAAAATAAATATAATAAAATACATGATGATGAAAAGGCATTTGACCCTTCATTCCTTTTAGCCACTCATGAAAATTGTTTATTTTTTGGGGCTAACTGTTTTAGTGATAAGTTACCAAAAGGAAATTGGATTGTATGGGACAAAAGATTTGAAAACGGCAAAGCCTTTTTGGCTGATGCAGAAGTTGCTTGGTATAACGGAAGCGGAGCGGTTTATATAATTGCTGAAACGCACCAAGGATTTGTAAGTAGTGATAAAAAAAGGTTTCACCCAACACAAAAGCCTATTAAACTTTTGGAAAAGATATTTGAAAAGATAAACGCTCCTAATTTTTTATTTGACCCTTATCTCGGCAGCGGCTCTACAATGGTAGCCGCGCACCAACTTAAACGCAAGTGTTATGGCATGGAACTGGAACCAAAGTATTGCGCCGTCATCATTGACAGGATGCGTAAACTTGATTCATCATTGATTATTAAGCGTAATGGCGTGGAATTAAAACAGGCATAATACAGGCAATATGGCAAAAGGAGGTAAAATATCACCCGAAACCGAATTTAAGAAAGGACAATCGGGCAACCCCAACGGACGCCCTAAGAAGCTCCCAGCCCTTGACTTGATAATGGCAAATGTCATGGGGCAGGAGAAGGACGGTATTACCGCAGCCGAGGCAATTATCATGAAGCTAAGGGAACAGGCGGCAAAGGGTGACATCAAGGCGGCACAGTTGCTTCTTGACCGTGCATACGGGAAGGCAAAGCAAAACATTGATATCACGACGCAGGGGGAAAAGGTCACGGTGCCAACGATTATATTTACAAAGGAAAATAATAACAATGAAAAAAATAATGATTAGTCAGCCAATGAATGGCTTAACAGAAGAACAAATTACTAACGCTCAAAACAAGTTTCTTGAATATGCCAAAAAAGAAAACTTTGAGGTTGTAAATACATATTTTAAAAATGAATGGTATTCAAATGAATCTATGAGTTCAAGAGGGGTTATTCAAATACCTTTATGTTTTTTAGCAAAGTCACTTGAATATATGAGCAAATGCAGTACTGTTTATTTTGCTAAAGGCTGGGAAAATGCACGGGGTTGTAAGATTGAGCATGAAGTTGCCTTGCAATATGGCATGGAAATTATTTACGAGGAAAATGATTTGAACGAATTAGAATAAATGGAGATAAAAGTTAGTGACAAATACCAAGCCCTTTGGCAACCGCGGACGCGTTACTTCCTCATCACTGGGGGGCGTGGTTCGGCAAAGTCCTTTACCGTGGGGCTTTGGGCTTGTAATATGTTATTGGCTTACAAGAATTGGAAGGTACTTTTTACGCGGTACACGTTATCAAGTGCCAATATTTCCGTTATCCCTGAGTTCAGGGAAAAGATTGACTTGTTGGGAGTGGGTGATGAGTTCAATATGACTAACGCGCAAATTGGTCACAAGGTCACAAAGAGTGAAATAATCTTTTCAGGAATCAAAACAAGTTCAGGGAATCAAACGGCAAAGCTAAAGTCAATACCCGGGTTAAATGTTTTCATTGTCGATGAAGCGGAAGAGTTTGTGAGCGAAAAGGACTTCGATACAATCGACGAATCAATTCGTATGCCTGATACGCCAAACCTTGTTATCCTGGTGATGAACCCGCAGGACGTGGAACATTGGATTTGGAAGCGGTGGTTTGAAAAGTCGCATCGCATGGAGACGATTGACGGACACATGATACCGATAAGCACGCATGAGGACATAACGCATATTCATACAACGTATTTGGATAATTACCATAACATAAGTAAGGATTATATTGCAAAGATTGAGGCGATAAAAAGCAAGTCACCTGAGGCATACGCTCACAGGTTTCTTGGTAAATGGCTGGATAAGAAACAGGGCGTTGTATTTCCAAACTGGGTGGAAGGCAAATTTGATGAATCTTTGCCTTTTGCTTACGGGCTTGACTTCGGGTTTTACCCCGATCCTTTGGCATTGGTCAAAGTCGCGGTTGATACCACGGCAAACAAGATATACGTAAAGGAAATCATTTACGAACAAAGTCTTTCTTATGACATGGTTTTGACAAAGATTAGGAATAGCATTGAACTTGATGCCATGGTTGTTGCTGATACAAGCGAACCACGTTTGATTGACGCGCTTACCTCAAATGGTATTAATGTGCATAAGACGGAAAAGTACGCTGGCAGCGTGGTTGATGGGATTAAGAAAATGGCTGATTTTACGATTGTGGTTACTGAGGAATCGTATAATTTAAAGTATGAATTAAGGAATTACATTTGGAACGATAAAAAAAGTTCAACGCCAATGGACGCGGATAACCACGGGATTGACGCGCTTCGCTACGGTTGCATGAGGCTATTGGAAGGTTCAGACGTATTGGCATTTAATTAAAAAGATATGACACCAAAGGAAAAAGCAGATGAATTATTCACCCATTACCACAACCTTATACAAAGCATCGGAGGCGAACTTGGTCAGGAGATACTTGTTTCAATCCTCGCAAAGCAAAGCGCCTTGTTTGCGGCACGAGAGGTCTTGAAAGAAAAGTGGAACATTGAAATACAAGGCAGCGAAGATGAATATTATTTTTGGGAAGAAGTTGAACACGAAATCGAAAGTATATGACACCAAAGGAAAAAGCAAGGGAATTGCATTTGATAATTTACGACACATTGCCTTATCGGCACGTGGTAACAGGTGAATACGACAGTTGGCTGGAGGCAAAGAAAATATGCTTGCTTTTGACCGAGATAATCATAAGCAATAACCAAACGATTTGCGGACAACTTGGCTCAGACGTGGATGAAAACACGGCGTACTGGTGCGAAGTTGAGCTGCATTTAAAAAACATAATAACGAAATGACAAACAACGAAAAGGCGCATTACATCATTGACTTGATTAAGGTGATAACACTTGAAATAGAGGAACACCCGATGCGAAGGAAACAATTACTTCTCCTTCGCTCCCACTTGGAAAAGGCTGTGCGGTTGACAGGTACGGGCAGGTACAGGGAATTAAAACGCCCTGAATCTTTGCCCCTTGTTAGCCATTCAAAAGTATTAACCCCAGAGGTTAATGAAAATGCAAAAGGCATTGAACCGAGCGCAATAATTGCAGATAATATTCCCGAACCAACAAAGAAAAACAGGCGCAAATAATGGTACAATTTCATTTAAGCCACTCTGATACAAAGTATTTTTATCCTGAAACGGCAGCGGATATAACATTGGAACAATACGTTTATTTCCATAAGTTTATTTTGCCTCAATACCCAGAAGTTGAACTTGATGCCCTTGTTGCGCAAAAGCAAATGAAGGCGGCGTATGATAAAATCAAGCCGTATGCAAAGAAGCTTGGCGTTGACTTGCTTAAATTGTGGGCGGACGTGGTGAAGGAATGTGAAATAATCCTTTTGACAAAAGATGTCAAAGATAATGTACGTCGTTTCCTTCCTGCATTGATTGACGAGTTTAATAAAAGTCAAAGTAAACTTGTTGAGTGCTTTGGTATCATGGACGAAGTCTGGGAGGCAAATGTAAAATACCCGTACATGGCAAAGGTGGTAAATTATTTTACGGGCATTCCTTTAGATGCTTGTTATGGCAAAGTTGCCGAAAGCTTGGAATTGAAATACCTTACCTTCATGTTTACAAAGATCCTCAATGCGATAAGCGTACCCGAGGAATTGAAATACAAACAGATATACGACTTCAACGGCACCTTGTATTATTTACCTGATAAGTTAATGGCAAAATCCACGTTGCTTGAATTCGCGGAGGCAGCGCAATTTGACAAAGGAAGGAAAGCAATTGAAAACAACGACGCGCAAGGCTTGCTTCATGTTATCGCCGTGTTGCTCAGGAAAAAGGATGAGGCATATAGCGACGATGTTTTTCAAAGGAATTGCATTGACTTTTTAAAATTGCCCTTACAAGTTGGCTTTGAAATTGGTTTTTTTTTGATGAAGTTAAGCGAGAGTTATCAAGTAGATTTGCAGACCTCTATGCTCAAAAAGGCGATGCAAAGTATGCCAACGCTTCACGACAACTGAATGATAAGTATGGTTGGTACTTGACAATTAAGAAAATAGCTGAGTGCGGATTGTTCAACTTGGCAGGGCTCACACCCTTACAATCAAGCGAAAGGGCAAATTTGTACGAGGTATTTCAATACCTTGCGAGCAAAGCGGCTGAGGATAACTTATATAATGAGATACAAAAGCAAAAGAAATGACATTATTAGAAATAGCAGACTTATTCAAAAGTACCACGGACGCAACGCAAGGGTTAAACGGCTTTTCATTCGGCTGGGCTTCGGACAGGACGCGGTCACAGGATTACGATTCCGTGGGCGAAAACAGTACAAACTTATTCCCCAGGGTTTTCTTTGCCGTGCCAACGCTCACAAACAACCCGATAACACGACGCGACGTGTATCAAATTACTTTGTTCTTTGACGATTTACTTGGATACAACGAGGACGGAACGGTTAACGAGGATACGCAAATAGAAAAGTGGTCAGCATTGACGGTGTTGGCTGAGAAATTCATGTTACAAATAAATACCAATAAGCAGGCTGGCAATATCTCCGAAGGCGTTCAAATGACATTGGATAGTTTTTCATCGATACAAATGTTAATAAGTGTACAGGCGACGTTCAACTTAAACGTTATTTCATCATGTTAATTGAGTTGCAAATTTTAGCGGATGACATTGCGCAAATGGCAATTGAAGCCGTGGCAAATGAATGGAAGGCGCAAGGGCACAACTTGACAGGGGCAGCCATTAAGAACATGGAGACGGTTATACGCTTCCAAACAAATGAATTAATCATTGAAGGCTATGTTCCAGAGTATATGGCAATCAATAACAAAGGGGTACTTGCAACAAAGATTCCTTATTACCCAGGCAGCGGACGAAAGGAAAGCGAGTACATTAAAGGCTTAATGAGATATGCAAAACAAAGGTTTGGCGCATCGGATAAGGAATCTAAATCAATTGCCTTCGCTATTGCAAGTAAACATAAAAAGGAAGGGATGCCAACGATTAAAAGCCAAAAGCATTCAAAGACGGGAAAGCGGACGGGCTTCATCGAAGAAGCGTTGGATAAGAAGCAGGCTGAAATGTCAGACTTAATAAACAGGGCGATAACATACAGCATTGAAACCACGGTTGAAACATTTTACAAATCAATTTTAAACAGATGAGTTACACGATAAACCCCGATACCATTTCAAGTAGCCTTTATCCCGTGGCGTTTCGTTCCATTGAACCGTCTGGGGTTATTCAGCAGCAAGTCAATGTTTATCTTGATGGAACATTGGAAGGTTCTTTCTTGGCGGCTCAAACGGGAACAAGTGGAACTTCGGCGGTGTTTGACACAAATGTCCAATCGTTCTTGATTACTCAGCTTGCACCAAAGACAAACGCCAAAACAAGTTTCTTCGGAAACCTTTACGGGTTCAGTCTTACAAATAATACCGACGTTATTTCATCATTGTATTGCACGGCGTTTAATCAAACGATTAATTCATCGGGCTTTGTCGTCACCTCCACGGCAGCGCAAAGCAGCACCACGGCATACGTTTTGCCTTCATTGTTCGTCGATGGGGAATACGACATGGGTGACTTTTATCAACCCTCGGCAAATCCTTTCTTATTTTTAACACAAAGGAATGATTTTATAAAATGTAATTCATCGGGAAATATATTCTTGAGTTACCTCGGGCGTGGTACCAACGCGGCTCAATTTGAATTTTATTTTAAGTCAGGATCTTCAGCCGTTACCATTGTTGACAATTTAAATTCCACGGCAAACAATGACTTATATTCTTTGTCCGCTGGCGTATCAAATATATTTGGAAGCAGTGCCATTTTTCATGCTGGCAATTTTCCAACTAACCCAGATTTATACGATTATTACGATGTCTCCGTTGGTTCATACGACGGTGCATTCACGCGCCTAAGCGAAAGGCAACGCATTTACATTTATCCAAATTGCGATGATAACATTGAGCTTCATTGGTTCGGTAAGCATGGAGGCGCGGAAAGTTACCAATTCACAGGCTTAATGATTGATAAGCAAACGAGCAACGCGGACACGATTAACCTTGCGCAAAGGTGGAACATTGCAGCAAGTCCAAAGGCAAACACGTATGACAAAAATGTAATTAAGGTTAATCAAAGGTCAAACAAAAGTAAGACGGTCACTGTGGCGGTAAGTCATGAGGATGCATTGTACATTGCCACAATGTTTAATAGTCCTGAGGTTTACATTATTGAAAATGGGAAATACGTTAACGTTACCATTGCCAACGGGGAGATAAACACGGATAACAACAGGGCGACGGACATTGGTGTTACGTTTGAAATTATTTACCAAAATACGCCAGTGGCTCAGCTATGATAAAATTATTTATAAATAATCAAGAGGTGGATTTAAACCAAAAGGATGTCAATGTAACTATTGATTATTCTATTGAGAACATTGAGCTTGGTAACATATCGGGAGCGCACTCGAAAAGGAATGTAACATTACCAGGCACAAAGACAAACATTGAAATCTTTGAAAACATTGAAACGCCAAATGTCATTGTAACCAATGCTTACAAGTTATTACCTGCACGGCTGGAGGCAAACGGCGTTCCAATTCTCACAGGAAAAGCACGTTTGGATTCAGGCGAATTGAATGCCATGAACCACGGATTCAAAGCGAATAATTACAAGGTTGCATTGATTGGAAATAATGCGGATTGGTTCGCAGACGTGGGTAACATCTTAGTCAGGTCATTGGGCTGGCAGGATATAACAGTATCAACCGCGACGGTTAAAACGAATTACAATCCTTTGACTTCGGAACATTGTTTCATCTTGATGAAATGGAAAGCGTGGGAAAACGAAACGTACATTGTTGACAATGAGTTGACGCCTGCTATTTTCATTTGGCAAATACTGGAAAAGGCATTTCAAAACAAAGGATACCAATTAAACAGCATCTTTAAAACCGATCCTTTCAGCCGTTTGATTATTCCAATGGGGCTTAATCTTGATGCTGATTATATAAAAGACTTTGTAAACTTACGGGCTTCAAATCCTTCGCCTTCGTCCTTCGTTTATTCCTCAGGTGATTATGGCACGGTTGATATTACATTTACAAATGAAACCACGTCACCCAACTTTGACACTGGGGGCAATTATTCAGGCGGCGTTTATACCGTGCCAATAAATGCGTTGTATGAATTAATCGCTGAGTTAAACGTTACATTAACGGCTTCTATTGGTGACTTAAACCAATTTGCAGAACTTATTCTTTTCTTTGAAGTCAATGGAAATAACGTTTCAACGTATGATTTAACAAATGAAACATCGTTAAATGATTCTATTGCGCTTGAATTCCTGGGTGACTTAGTGGCAGGTGACTTGGTTAAAATGCGGCTAAGGTACGAGAACGTCACATTCAACTTAGTTATCGGTGGTTCATTCTCCGTGGTTGCACAAAAGGAGGGATTAGAGCAAGGCGAAACGGTAAACTTGGAATACATCATACCTAATTCATGGTATGTCAAAGATATTATTGCGGACTTAACAACCATTTTTAATTTAGCATGGGAGACGGACGTATTAAGCAAACAAGTGTACGCATACCCAAAGGACAATTATACGGTAAGGTATCGAGCCAATGCAAGCGGAGCGATTACCCTTACAACGTTTGACGGCTTTTTTAAGGACACAAATAAGTACGATTTAAATACCCGAGACATTGATGGAAGCGAATTAACCATTCTCGATAATTACAAATCAAGTCAAGTGCTGGCGTATGCCACGGATGACGATACCACGAACAAAGAGGAAGCAAGGCGAGGCGTTAACATTTACTCAGGCGGTTACAACTTTCCAGAGGATCGTTTTCCAAATGGGATTGAATTCCTTTATACAAAGTTCTTCGCAAAAGCTATTCATATAAACGACGTGGCAATAACCACGGGTGGAACATACGGGGCGCAGATGCCTCTTGTTTTCGGTGACGATTATAATACCGTTCCCGATGCAGAACCCAATTATAACTTGGCACCTCGTTTGCTTTATTACGCAGGAAGGCGCAGCGGCTTAGACGGGTATGTTCGTTTGTATGATGAAGCAAGCTCGGCGGCTTCGGCTTTTGATTTTCCTGCCGCGTTCATGGTTAATTACAATGACCCGAGTGGCGGAGATTTTAACCTTTCCTTTTCCGACGAGGTCACGAATTATACAAATGTGATGCAAGGCGTTTTTAAAACGTTCCACCTTCAAACGTACAAACGCATTGAACTCGGTAAGCAATATACAACATTTGTCAAATGGGAAAACAAAGACATAACGCAACTGTCATTCAGGCGCAAGGGAATGATTGGAAGTTCCAATTTCATTATTCAGGAACTTGAATACAATCCCAAAAGCAATAGCCCAGCGCGCACGGTGATTTTATACGATGAAAAGCCAAATGTAAATGACTTAAGCAAAGTAAGCAATACGATTACACTGGCAGGCGCACCGCCGCAAGGTGGCACGGTGACAGGATCTGGAAGCGGCTTGGTTGGGGCAAATGGAGCAACGGTAAACATTCAGTTATCTTATACGCCGTTCCTTAATTCAAATACCAATGTACTTGTATTACCCGTCAACTCAGGCATAACGCAGGTAAGCAACACGAATGCAAATGTACTTGTATTTCAGAACGGGCAAAAGTTGATACCAACCATTCAGTATATTATTGGCGGCTCAACCATAGGAATAAACATTGATACTCATTACGATGGGGCAAATTATGAAGTTATTGTAAACGGCGTAACAAAGGGATAATGTCAAAAGTAATAGGTTTTCAAATAGTAATAGACGGGCTCGGCAAAACGGTTGAAACGGCAACGGAATTAAAAAGAGCCATTGCCGACGTAAACGCGGAAATCAAGAAAACAACCGACGTTCAAGAAATCAAGAAACTTGAAGCGAAGTTGGTTGACTTGAAGGCGGCGCAAATGGAGGTTAACAAAGTTGTTAAGGAGCAAATCAAAAGCCGCAACGAAGAAATAACCGCAACCGACAAAGCCAACGGCGCGTATCGCAAGTTAAGCAAAGAGTTGAATGACCAACGCAACCGATACAAAGATTTGGCGGCGGCTGAACAGGAATCAAGTCAGGAGGCAAAAGATTTATTGGTAAGTATCAACAACCTCGATAAAAAGTTAAAAGGCATTGATGCCACGGTTGGACAATTTCAAAGGAACGTCGGAGGTTATACCGAGGCATTGGGGCAATTTTTCCCGAAGCTTGGGGGAACATTAGGACAAGTGACGGGTACAATAGGAGGATTATCTCAGGGAATAAATGGATTAACTCAAACCACGGGAGCATTTAATAAATCGCTCGGCGCTATTGGAATAGCATTAACTCTTTTTAGTGGCATATCTGAAATATTTCAAAGTATAAATGAATCGGTTGCTGAAACAAAAGAGTTATCTAATCAGGTTGCAGGATTTACGGGGGCAACAGGAAACGTATTGACTGACTTTGTAAGCAAGTCAAAAGCAATATCAACCACATATAAAAAAGATGTAAATGAAATAACCGTCGCAGCCAACACGGCAAGCAAAGCATTAGGCATTGGTTTCAATGAGGCATTGGACGCCATTGAGGCAGGATTTAGAAAGGGCGCAGATAGTAATGGGGAGTTCTTGGACAACCTAAAAGAATATCCAGCGCAATTTGCGGCGGCTGGATTAAGCATTAAAGATTATTTAGCCATTTCAATCGAGGCGGCAAATCAAGGTATTTACTCAGATAAGGGCTTAGACGTTGTTAAGGAATTTGGATTAAGAATTAGAGAACAAACAAAAACTTCCAAAGACGCATTGATAGGTGCATTTGGCGAAGAATTTACAGGAGAGTTATTTGAAAATTTAAACAATGGCTCAATAACAACCGCCGAGGCTTTGTCCTTAGTAAGCGGAAAAATGGGAGACACTGAGGTTGCAGGCGATAAATTACAGACGGTTATTGCAGATGTTTTTGGCGCGGCTGGCGAAGATGCTGGTTTGGCTTACATTCTTTCGTTGGAAAAGATTTTAAAAAATACTGACGATGTAACAAAATCAACAAACCAATATCAAACACAACAGGAAATTCTTTACCAAACAAACTTAGACTTGGAAGCAAGTCAATCAGAATTAAATGAATCATTCACAAAGTTTGGTGGAGAATTTACAATTATATCCTCTAAAGCAAAGATATTTTTCAATAACTTATTAGGAGGTTTACTTGATTTTGCAAATGAGTTTCCTGCAACCTTAAAAGCCATGGGCGCAGGATTAACGACCTTTTTTACTACGGGAAGCATAAGCGGTGCATTGAAAGCGAATCGAGATGTATTTAGAGCCGAAAAACAAAAGATAGATAAGGAAGATAAGTTAGCTATTGAGAAAGCTGAAAAAGATCGGATTGCACTTGAAAAGCAGAACGCCGAAGAACAAAAGAAAAGATTAAAAGCTCAAAACAAAGAGTTAAGCACCACGGCAAATAAAGGAGGCATGGACGCGGCAAAAGAATATGCGGCTGGTTCCCTTGCAGCCCTCGAAGATGAACGAAGCAAATTGCAAACCGCATTTTCCAACGCCGTGGTTGGCGCAGGGACACAGAAAGAACTGGCGGTAAAGTTGAACGCAATTAATAACCAAATTAAATCAGCGGTTGAACAACAAAACCAAATCTTAGCAGATGCGGCGCGTGGTAACTTGCTTAACAACTTAAAAAACGCGGAACAACTTGCAACCTTGCCATTGACGACAAAGCCGCCAGAATTATTAAAAAAAGAGGTTGAAGATATTCAAAAGGTATTTAAAGAGGTTACAAAAAACGCGGACGACTTTAGGGACGAACAAAAGAAAAAAGAGGAACAAGATTTAGAGGAACGGGCAAAGAGAATTGAAACTTATTTGCAAACCGCTTCTTTAGTCACCGACTTTTTTTCCACGGTACAGCAAGCGCGTTTTAAAAAGGATGCTGACCAATTAAATGAACAAATCGAGTTAACGGAAGAAAATATTGCAACGCTTGAAGCCAAAGCAGAAAAAGCAAGTGGCATAAAAAAGAGGAGATTAGAAAAAGAAATTGTTCAGGAAAAGGCATTGTTGGAATCAAGAAACAAAGAAGCCGAAGCATTGCAATTAAAAGCGGCGAAGGCTGAAAAGAAAATAGCCATTCTTCAATCAATAATACAAGGGGCTTTGGCGGTAAATAGGGCTTTAGCCGTTCCACCTGGTCCGCCATTTACTATTGGTTCAGCCATTTCTGCAGGTGTTTTCGCAGGAATACAAACGGCGACGATTATTGCCCAGCCCCTTGCAGAAGGTGGAGTTGTCACGGGGCAGCGGGTGAATCAAAAGCAAAACATACCAACGCGGTCAAATGGTGACAATGTTCTTGCGTATGTTAAGCGTGGTGAGGTTGTATTGAACCAACGCCAACAAAGTTTATTAGGTGGTTCTCCCACATTCAGGAAACTTGGTATAAAAGGTTTCGCGGAAGGTGGCATGGTTCCACCGATAAGCCCACCGATACAAGGCTTAGGTTTACAGGGTAACATGAACGAATTTTTGCAAGTCATGGAGGCAAAGACAGACGCGATAAACAACAGGATAGACAGGTTGCAGGCATACGTTGTGAGCGAAGACATTGCGCGCGATCTTGCTGAGGGAAATAAATTGAAAATAAACGCCACTTTATAAATGTGTAATTGCATGAAGACAGATAGCATTTGGGGAGAGCTTGGTTCACGCATTCCAGAGGAATACAAGGCGCAAGTTATCGCCACGGTAAATAGGACATACAGGGTTTTAAGTATTGACCCGAACGACATGGATTATTTGTTCAATGTTTATAACAATTTTGTAAACCATTACGAGCCTGAGCGGCGTAATTGTCCCGCGTGTCGGACAAAAGTCGTTGGTAAAATGAGGCAAATAGTACAATATTGGAACGAAAATGGATGAATTTCAAATGATTAACGAAGATTTATTGCAGGATTTTACTCATGAAATCTTGAATAAATACAGTGCATTTTGCCAAAAGGAAGGCATTGTACCCAGCTTCTTTCATCTTATTTCCTTCCTCGTTAAAACCGACGTGGTAAAGGAAAAGACGGTGGCGAAATATATGGTCATGCACCTTTACCCAAATAGCCTTTATTCAAATGATTCAAAAATGGATGCCATGATGGAAATAAGCATACGAACGGGTATTTCAAAGAAGCACGTTTATAACATGGTTCAGCATCCTGAAAGGTTTGGTTTTCAAATCAAGCAAAAAAGAAAAGATAAAAAGAAGACCGAGTAATTTTGTAAATAAATTATTTTTATTTTATGACATACGCCGATTATCCAGATGCTGCAAAGAACAACGCACGACGCGCACTTGACCACAAAGAAAAGAATGGTTCAGATTGCGGCACGCTTGTTGGCTGGCAACGGGCAAATCAAATTGCCAATGGTGAAGGCTTATCGGAAGAAACGGTTCAACGCACCTATTCATTTTTAAGCCGCGCGGAAACGTATGACCAAGGGAAATACTTTGATGAAGATGGTTCGGAGATTTGCGGCTCAGTAATGTACGACGCATGGGGTGGAAGTGCCATGAGGGATTGGGCTGAGGCAAAGTACAAGGCGATACAAAAGGACAAAGCAAAAAACATGGCAAAAGTAAGTATAGATATTTTAGGGGAAATTTCGGAATCGGTTAATTCTTACAACTCGGTAAGAACTAAAATTAACCAGGCGAACGGGCAGCCAATTAATTTGACAATATCATCGGGAGGTGGCAGCGTCACTGAAGGCATGGGTATTGCTGATTTAGTTGCTAATTACCCGGAAGAAACCACGGCAACAGGAATCGGCTTGGTAGCAAGCATTGCAACGGTTGTACTGTTGGCGGCTGACAATGTAAAGATGACTGAAAACGCCTTCATGATGATTCATCGCCCTTGGAGTTACACGATGGGTAACGCCGACGAGCTTGAGGCAACGGCTGAATTATTGGACAAGATGGAGGCAAAGTTACTTGACATTTACACGGCTTCGGTTATTAAACGCAAAGGAGACCAAAAGAACCTAAGAGAAATTATTACGAATATGATGGCAGCCGAAACATGGCTGACCGCTCAGGAAGCATTAGAATTTGGCTTCATTGATGAAATTGTGAAAGTTGGCGAAAAAAACATAGATATGTTACCGTTGCAAAATAGCCTAAACAAGTTCTTAAATGTACCAGCCGCATTATTAAACAATACAAAAAAAGAAGATGAAATGGGTAGTTCTATTTTAGAAAAAATCAAAAGCCTTCTTAATAGCATAGACGAAACTCCCACCGTGGAAAATGTTATTGAGGAGGAAAAAGTAATGGAGGAGGAGCCAAAAAACGACGAGGTGGAAGTTGCTATTTCCATGCTCAAAGAAAAAGGCTACTTTGTATTATCACCCGATGAAATGGAGACAATGCACTCGAAGCAAAAAGAGGAAATGGAATCAATGTACAAGAAAACCGAAGAACAAAAGAACTCGATTACTGAAATTGAATCGGTTCTTGAAACATTGGGCAATGAATTAGTCGCACTTAGGGCGCAAGTTAAAAAAGGCGTTGGACTTCCTTCGGGCGGTTCGGCGCACGAAAAGGTTCAGGAAACAAAAGCGAAATCGAGTTACTTTGATTCTTTCGCTTCATTAGTTCAAACTAAAATCTCACAAAGATAATGGCAACAGCAAACGTTAATGGTTTTCTCGATTCAAACACATACATCGGGCAAAACAGCTTAAATCGCACCAACCCGTATGCAAATGCAAATGGAGTAAACGCGGAGCAATTATACGGTATCGATACCTTTGAGGATCGCATTCCCGTATCATTCACTTATGGCACTTCCTCAGCTGGAAAGCGTTTGAACTTTGCACCGTTGACAGGTGTAACAAGTGCAAGTGATTTTTACAAGGTTACCGTAATGGATGAATCAGGAAATGAGGCATACGCCAACTGGCAATCCTCAGCACCAACCGCTATTTTACAAATCAATACCTCAGCGTTAAACGCGGGTAATGATTGGAAAGTATTATTTGCCGTGGCAACAACCGCAGGCGCAAAAACAGAGTTTTCATTTGGCATTGAGGATGCTTTTGTTTTAACAAATACGTCTGCAACCATTTCTTATCCAAACCTTTAAAATTAAAAACAAATGGCATTAGTTGAAATAAGCCAATTAGACGTGTCCTTTAGAGGTACGGAGGCAAATAACATTTTTTTAGAACCAGTCTTTTTTGACGATGATTTACGCGGACAATTCCGTGTACTTGGAAACGTCGCGAATAAAAAGAAGATGGTTTTCGTACAACAGTTGGAAAACATTGTGCGCAAGTATTCAGGCTGCGGATTTAATCCAATTGGTGCAGTTGACATTTACCAGCGTACTATCGACGTTGAAAAAATGAAAGTGGATCTTGAAATGTGTTGGGACGAGTTCGAGGATACCGTTTTTGAAGAGTTATTGAAAACAGGTACAAGGCTTCCAGATGTTTCAGGAACTTTGATTGAAAATATTCTTTTGACCCGTACTCAGCAAGCCATAAGAAATGACATTACCCGTCTTTCTTACTTCGGTGACCAGTCTTCAAACAATCCTAACTTTGATTCATTAGACGGTTTTTGGACGGTTTACTATCCTCAATTAGTTGCACAAGACTTAGTGCCACGTTGCAACACTGGTTCAGGCTCTGACCTTGGCGCAGGTGACGGCTTCGCAATCCTTCGCGCGGTGTATGACCAGGCTCCTTTGCAGTTGAAAGGTTTACCTGCTAACCAAAAGGTGTTCAATGTTACGCAAAGCGTTTATTCTCAATTAAGGGAAGACATTGAAAACGGCGGCGGTGGTGACTACGGTTTACTTCAGTTGATTAACGGGGTTGAGCAATTCACCTTCCGCGGGGTAACCGTTATACCTCAATTCCGTTGGGACGATATTGCAACAGGACTTGGAACAACCAAACCGCATTACGTGGAATATACCACGCCGCAAAACAAGGTACTTGCGACGGACGTGTTAAGCCCTGAAACGGCTTTAGAACTTTGGTACGACCAGAAGGACGAAAAGGTGTACATTAAAGCGCGCTTCAAAATGGGCGTTAATTATATTCACCCATCTTTAATCAGCTTAGGCTACTAATCAAAACGAATGAGCGCAATAACAGGCGGTTGGCTTAATCAATGTACAGACGGAACGTGCGCTGGTGGTATTGGCAAATTTTATGTTGCCAATGCTAATCAGGTGACAAGCATTACCAACAACGCATCGGGAGCAACCACGGCAATAACAATGACTTCAACGGCTGCCGTGTTTTACGAGATTGAATTCAGGGATAACTCAGGTGCGTTCACGGAAACGGTGACGCAAGACCCAGACACTTTATCAGTAGCCATTGAGCAAAGTTTAACGGGAATCATTAATTGCCGCGATCAGGAATTACGCAACCTTATTCAAGACATGGCAAATCAGGCTTGCGGCTTGGTTTGTGTTCACGTGGAAAACACGGGTAACTATTGGATTTGGGGCGTTGAACTTGTTGGCGGTAAGAAAAGGGTTGCAAGGTTAACAAGCGCCGAAGGTTTATCGGGTGCATTGTTTACCGATTCAAATCAAGAGACGCTTACCATTACTTGTAGAACAACGAACAAAGCAAGGTACATCGTAAACGGCGAAACAGTGATGAACGCCTTAGATTAATAAAGTATGATAGTTAGAGAAAAAAGCAAACAAATGCTTTACGTGGGTGCAGACCTTTCGGGCAAAGCTGGCATCATTCGAAAAACTATCGGCGAACTTTCGCAAAACGAATTGAGGGCTTGGTATAAATCAAGCCCTCAGGACGTTGGGCAACACGTCATTTATACCCCTGAGAAAAAAAGCTATGAGCCAACAATTAAAGAAAATACAGGCAGTCCCGAATCGGAACAATCGAGTAAGTAAACAGAATCAAAGCCCTTTACTTGCTTCGGTTACCTTAGATACCTCCAATACCATGCTTGTAAAGGAGGACATTTTTAACGAGCCGTCACGGGAAAGGCTTGATTTTACAGGGGCAAAATGGGTGCGGTTCTTTACGCAAAAAGATGACTTTTTAAAGAGCCTTATAGCCATTGTTAACAATTCGCCGACGTTAAGAAGGATAATAGAAGATAAAACAAATATGGTCGTTGGTGACGGCTTCATTCCCATGATGGGTAAAGCAAATACATTGCTTACCACGTCAATGAAGGGTGAAGTTATCACCGACGATTCTTTAAGCGAAATAGAAGATGTTATTTCACAGGTTAATTTACATGGTCAAAATCTTCAGGAGGTTTTGGCTCAACTTGCGTTTGACTATGATGCTTTTGGGAATAGCTTTTGCGAAATTGTTAAAGGTAAAGTAGGCAGCGAACCATTTACTTATATTTACCATGTTCCAGTGTACAACGTTGGCATTCGAAAAGCCGAAGCCGATCAGCTTATAAAATCGGTTGGCATTTACGATAACTGGGAAGAGGTGCCACTTACTACCGACGGCGTATTTTACGAAAGCGAAGGATTCAGGGAAGTACCGATTTATCCTGACTTTAAGAAATTTGAAGACGGAACGCAAAGAAGCGTTATTCATGTGAAGCAATACGCGGCAGGCTATTTTTACTTTGGTTTACCTGAGTGGATTGGCGCGAAAATGTGGGCTGAGATTGAATATCGCATTCAAAGATTTAATACAAGTAAGTTTGAAAATGGTTTCATGCCTTCTGGGGTGATGCAATTCTTCGGCTCGATTACGCCCGACCAAGCAAAGAAATTGGTTGAAGGAATTGAAAGCAAGTTCACGGGAATGGGGAATAATCATAAGTTATTTGTACAGGTTCTTAGGGACGAAAAATTAAAAGCAAATTGGATTCCCACCTCAAAGGAAAGCGAGGGCGAATTTTTAAACTTGCAAAACTTGGCAGCCTCGGCGATTGTCGTGGCTAACAGGTGGAGCAAGTCACTTGCAGGCTTCGCCACGGAGGGGCAACTTGGAAGCAATCAACAGATACGTCAGGAAATGGAATATTTGCAAAGTACGGTGATTAAACCGCGCCAAAACTTGATGTTATCTAAAATAATAAATCCTTATTTAGCCGAAATTGGGCTTTATAACCCAGCCTTTAAAGATGTTCAATTCTCAATATCAAACACTTTACCCGTGTCATTCATGGGTGAAATAAAGGTTGAGGATAATTTGACGCAAGACGAAAAAAGGGAAATATTAGGTTATTCACCAATCGAAACAAATGAGCCAATTAATACAACCGTCTGAGGTTATAAGCGGCGGAGTTGCAAGACCAACGCCTGCAGACATAAGACTTGATAAAAGCCTTATAAGCCCTCACATTCAAGATGCGGAGTTTCAATGGATTGTCCCAGCTATTGGCGTATCTTTTTACGATGCCTTGGTTGCTGACAAAGGAAGTTCAACCGCATTCACGTCAACGGCTTATCAAGCGTTATGGAATGATCATTTAAAATCCTTTTGTGCTAACGCCGTGTTATACGAAGCAGCTCCGTACATGGTTATGCAACTTGGTACAAATGGGCTTTATACGCTTGATAACGAGTATGGGCAAAACGTGGGGGTTGACGGCTTGAAATTTTATCAAGACACGATGCTTCAAAGGTTAGGGGTAAAGAAGAAAAGGATTAAGGATTATTTGTGCACTTGCGCAAGTAATTTAATAGGCTTTATTCCGAGTGCCATTGGTTGCCCTGAGGCAACTTGTAATGAGGATGAAGAAATATTTGACATTTATAACACGATGGGAATAGTACTATGAGTGAAGAAATAAAGCCAAAAAAGGAACGTAAGTTTTTAAAGGCATTAGGAAAAATCGGAGAGGTTTTGATTCAAGAACTTTTTTTCAAAGTAGGGAGCAATTTGATTCGAAAGATTGGAGGCAAAAAAACTTTGCCTTCAATTCTTTTTATATTCCTTTCCCTCACCCTTTTCGCCCAATTCCCAAACACATTGAACAAACAACGTCTTGGTTTCCAGACCACGGGCGACGGGCTTGTTTGGCGTGGTGCATTGTCCGACACGGCTTCCATTCAACCGGTAAACAATCAAAACGCATGGGTTATTCTTGATACGGTAAATTTAAAAATGTACTCATTTGATTTTACCTCCAACGTTTGGAACTTGGTAGGCGGTGCATTAGCCATGCCTTTCGATTCTATCACCTTTAACACTGCAAAGAATGGCACAGTAGGCGTGGGTGAAGTTGAATACAATGATACACAAGGCTCTCTTATACAAGGATTAAAGGGAGGTAATGTTACCAATGTCATTGGTCAACAATTACACCAAAGAGTGAATAATCGCACTGGAGCAACACTTAATAAAGGTGATGTCGTTTATTTATCAGGAAGTCAGGGTAATCGAATAACAGTGGCAAAAGGTTTAGCTGTTACGGATGCTTTTTCGGCTAATACTTTTGGTGTAGTTGCTGAAAGTATTGCGGACAATCAAAGCGGATTTATTATTACTGAAGGCTTAATAACAGGCTTAAATACTTCAGCCTTAACAGAAGATAGCGCGGTTTATTTGTCTCCAACGGTTGCAGGTGCATTGACTTCAACAAAGCCTCAAGCACCACAGCATACAGTGTATATTGGCGTGTGCGTAAAGAGTAATAACGGTTCGGGGGAATTGTTCGTTAAAATAAGAAATGGGCAGGAACTTGACGAGCTTCATGATGTTCGAATAAGTAGCCCAGTAACAGGTGCTACTTTGTTTTATTCAGGTGGATTATGGCGCGACACAACGGCAGCCCTTTTGGTTAGTGACACGGCTTCCATGCTTTCCAATTATGCAACAAAAGCATACGCGGATACAACGGGAAGGTTATACGCAAGACAGGACTATACGACAGGCGTAACGTCTTCAACTTTGACATGGACACAAAGTGACACTTTGATTCCTGGGGGAGTTAATGTTGTTCAAGTGTATCGTAATGGACAAATATTATTGCCTTCGCAATACACAATACCAACGTCAACAAGCGTGGTAATTGCAGCTTCATCATTTAAAGTCAATGATAATTACACGGTTATTTTTCCGCGTGGTGGCGGTGCAGGAAGTGGTGGAGGATCGGGCAGTTTAACATCAATTTCTGCAGGTACAGGAATAACAGTTAGCCCAAATCCAATAACAACGACTGGAGTAGTTTCGGCTGACCTCAGTGTTTTAATGGAATTGACAGATACATCATTATTGAACCTTACATCAAGATTCAACACAAAGCAAAATACCTTGGTATCTGGAACAAATATCAAGACGGTAAATTCAAATAGCTTATTAGGCTCAGGAAATATAAGCGTTGGAACATTGGTTGCGGCTGATACCGTTTCGTTATCCAACAGAATAAATACAAAGTTAAATTCAACTGACACATCTTCGTTATCTAATCGAATCAATCTTAAATTAAACGCTTTAGACACGGCTTCCCTTTCCAATAGGATAGACGCAAAAGGTACGGGTACTGTTACAAGTGTTGCCACGGGCTACGGTTTAACAGGTGGAACAATTACAACAACGGGTACTTTGTTACTTGATTCAGCCGTTGTATTTTCGCGAATAAGGGATTCCATTGTTGACGTTGCCATTGGGAATGATACCATAAAGATTTTAAAACAGGAATACGCACCAGCCACAACAAGCGTTTTAACTTGGACAATTACGTCAAAGTTTCCGATTCAATCAAAGGCATTTATTTTGGTTTTCAGAAATGGTCAGCTTCTTATTAATGACCAATATAATTTAACTGATACTAATAAAATTACCATTGTTTCCAATTCCTTTAAATCAGGGGCTAATTACACGGTGGTCACGGTTTCTGGCATTGGTTCGGTTGGGACGGGGGTGTTTCCAAACCCCGTTTACCCTGAGGCAGGGATAGCGGTATCAACAGGCAGCGCGTGGGCTTCAAGCATTGCAAATAATTCAAGCAATTGGAACGTCGCATTCAATGACAAAATAAACAATGCTGAGTTCTCAGGAACAAATACAAAGACGTTGACTTTGACCCAATATGACGGGGGAACATTTACGCCAACGTTTACCGACTTGCAAGGGGTGACAGGCGTAACGGCAGGAACAGGTTTAACAGGTGGAACGATAACAACCACGGGCACGGTGGCGGTTGATTTTACCACGGTTGCACCTTTAGCGAATCCCACGTTTACGGGCACGGTTTCGGGGATAACGAAAAGCATGGTTGGATTAGGCAATGTGGATAATACTTCAGATGCAAATAAGCCCGTATCAACGGCAACGCAAACGGCGTTAAATGGTAAAGAAAATACTATTACAGCAGGAACGACAGGACAATATTTTAGAGGAGATAAGACATTTCAAACCTTAGATAAAAGTGCGGTTGGCTTAGGAAATGTAGATAATACTTCGGATGCTAATAAGCCCGTATCAACAGCAACACAAACGGCGTTGAATGGTAAACAAAACACATTAACCAACCCAGTCATGGGCACGGGAACAACAAATACTTTGCCATTATTTACAGGGTCTTCAACTTTAGGAAGTTCAGTAATTCAAGAAAGTGGAAGTAACATTGGAATAGGTAAAACTCCTTCGGCAAAATTAGATGTTAATGGAGATTTACATACAAATGGAACTTCTTATAATTTTAATAATGTAAATAACAGAAATGGATATTTATACTTTGACCATTCTGGAGTGCAAGTTTGGAAATTTGGATTATTTAATGACAATAACAGTACCCTAAGTTTAGGTAATGGAGGTAATTTTAATAGAATATTTAATATAGCAAACAATGGGAACATTGGCATAAACGATACAACGCCTTCATTTGCCCTTGATATTAATGGTAGTTTTTCATCAAATGGATTATTTAGATTTGGAGGCAATACAAATTATATAGAGCATAATTTTGATAATGGTGGATTTTATAGCGAAATATATGGTACAACATCTAATAATAGGCATATAAGATTTCAAGGTTTAAATGACGCACAAACAAAATATACATCAATAAATTTATATGCAGGGTTATCTACTATAATGTTTAAAACAGATGAATTTAACAAAATGGAATTAACTAATAATTTATTAGTTATTAATGAAGATTCTCAGGATACAGATTTTCGCGTTGAAAGTGACGGTAACGCTAACATGGTTTTCGTGGATGCGTCAGCCAACCACGTAGGCATTGGCACAAATGCGCCTGATAAAACGCTTCATGTAAACGGTGAGGTAAAAATTGCAACGGTAACTGCAACGCCTTCAAGTTTACTTGGTAAAGATGGAAACAACGTCGTTGGCACGGTTACATTAGGAAATACTTTAAATTTAACAAGCGGGACATTAAATGTTAATAATAAAATTACAGATATAAATACATCTACATATAGTATTACATCGACCGATTATTATATTGATAATAAAAATAGTTCATCAACTACTATTATTTTACCATTAGCAGGATTAAATATATTTAGAGAATTAAAATTTAAAAATTCATCTACGGGTTCTTTAATAGCAAATGGAAATATTATTCCTTTAAGTGGAAGCGGAACGACAACGACAATATTACCAGCAACTAATGCTAAATGGTGTACATTAGTAAGTGATGGTACTGATTGGCGAATAATGCAAGCAAACTAAAAAAACATAAACATGAAACAACTCCTTTTCCTCCTCCTTTTCCCTTGCCTTGCCCTTGCACAATATCAAGGCAATGGAAACCAAAAGATAACATTGGGCGAACAAACGACTGCCGATGGGTTGATTTGGCGAGGTGTGGCTGCTGATACAACATTGACGGCAAAGAGCGACACAGCGGCTTATTTTGTGCTTGATACGGCTAATTTAAATTTGTATACCTACAAGGCTTCTGCAACTGGGCGAAAGTGGCGGCAACTTGGAGCGGATACTGCGGCTATTGCCTATGTTAATACTTATGGAACGCAAACGGTAAACGGGGCAAAGACATTTACAAGCGCACTCACGGCAACAAGGTTTAATCTTAATCCAACGGCAAACACGGCAACGGGAAATGGTATGTTTTTACCAGCAGCAAATACACTTGGATTTTCAACTAATGGATTAAACAGAGTTACAATAAATTCAAATGGCAGTTTTGGCATTGGAATAACTCCTGGAACTTTTGAAGGGTTAACTTTTCCTGACCCATTTTTTGATGTTGCTGGAAATATGCAATTAAAAGGTACAGCAGCAAATGGATTTTCTAATTTATCAATGGGAGGATTAACACACAGAAAAGCAGGTATATTTACTTCAATAGATGGTGAATCTCCTTATTTAAGTTTTTACGTTGCATCAAGTTATAATAATTCAAATGTATCATTATTAATGTATGCAGATTCTTTGCAACGTTTAGGTATTGGAACTACAAGTCCAAGTTCACGTTTAGTTGTTAAAGGTGTTGATGGTACAAGTTCTTATTCATCATTAAATGTTACTAACTCATCAAATGCTTCATTACTATTTGTTAGAAATGATGGAAATATTGGCATTGGAACTACGAGTCCAGCTAATACATTAAGTATTTATGGAACCAATCCTTCAACAGTTTATCAAACAAGTGGAACAGGTACAGGCATTAATAACGGATTTTACGTGGGTCATACAGCTAATGTAAGTTATTTGTATAATTATAATAATTTTCCAATTGTTTTGGCAACAAACAATTCGACAAGAATGACTATTGCAAGCGGAGGTGCAGTTACTATTAATGATTTAGCTGGCACAGCAAGTAGGGCAGTAAATGCAGCGGCTGATGGCACATTAAGTGCTGCATCATCTATTTTAATTAAAGAAAATGTTGAAAATATAAATTATGGTCTATCAGATGTTTTAAAATTAAATCCTGTTATTTTTAATTATATTGATAGAAATAAATGGGGTGAAGGTAAGGATTTGGGTTTTGTGGCGGAAGATGTTATGAATGTTATTCCAGAAGCAACAGGAGTAATGAATAATTCAGATATATATTTTGATTTACAAAAATTAATCCCAGTTCTAACCAAAGCCATCCAGGAGCAACAAGCCCTTATAAAAGCCCTTGAACAAAGAATTATTAACCTTGAAAATAAATAAAATGAGATACCTATTTTTATTTCTTCCCTTGTTTTCTTTTGCGCAAGACGTCGTAAAAGACACCGTTTACATTCAAAAGCAAGGAAACATTTATTACATTATTCAGCAAACGACTTTGTCTGATAGTACAGTCACAGGCTCAAAGCAAATATTAGGCGATAGTGCAACCGCCATTCAAAGCCTTGTTACCGATGCGGAAAGGCAAAGCAACACGTTAGCTATTCATGCAAAGCCTATTATCACAAAAGGCAAAGCGGTGCAAAGAATTAATTACTACAATGATTTGCACGTTCAAATTAGTGGAAAGCCTGTGTATTTTACAACGGCACAAAGAGACACTGCAAAGTTTTTGGGAGATTGGAAATTGAATTTTAACGGTGAAATTATTGATGGAGTAATTGAATTAAACAACAACAAGCGTTTAATTTTTAATCCTGATAATGGCAAAGTATATACAATTTCAACAAACCTGTTACTCTCGACATTCACAAATCAAATCACCTTTTCATTTAATGGTGTGCGCTATGATTTATACAAGTTTGGTAATGGCAGATTTGCCACAGTTGAGAATGATGTTAGGCTGATAAAAAAGGAATGATGAAAACAACCTTAATCAACTTTTTGCACCTTGGATGGGAGAAAATAACGTATGCCATTTGTTGCGGCTGGATATTTTCCTTCTTCATACCAATAAAGGGATTCTTGATTTTTACCGTTTTCGTAGTTTTTGCCGACATGGCAACTGGGATTCTGGCAGCAAGGAAAGAGCAGCAAAAGATAAATAGCAAAGGGCTTTACCGAACAATGGAAAAGATAGTCGTTTATTTTTGTGGTATCCTTATTTTCGAGGGTGCAAGAAATACCTTTAGCCTTCCCAACATAACGTATATGGCAGCGTTCTTAATTGCGACGGTGGAGCTTTATTCTATTTCGGAAAATATTAAACGCATTACTGGTGTAAACCTTGGCGTTTTAATCACAAGATTTTTTAATCGTTAAAATAAATAATATGCAGACTAATTTAAAAGAAGCCTTAAAATCGGCTGATACAGTTAAGTCACCTTTGGGCGACATCGCTTGTTACAGTTTTAATTTTGCGGAATTAACTCAAGAAATTTCAGTTCATCTTGAAAACAACAAAATTAAGTTCACGTGGCGCGAATATATCCAACTTGCCCAAATCATTTGGGATAAGATAAAGGAGACATCGAAAGAATGTGCTGGAAAGGAAATTGAGGTAAAATTGCCTGCAAAGTTATCATTGATTAGTGCTGCTTTTGCATTGATTGGATTTAAGTTATAGGCGCAGCAAGATTCGCTACCTTATGCGTTTTACAGGGCGGTGCATTGACTTGCATCGCCCTTAAAAATATCAAAATATGAAAGCATCTAAATTTTGCATCTTCATCGACGCAGGTCATGGAGGCATTGACGCAAAGAAAAAGTTACCTTACAATTATACCACGTATCCTTCAAAGTGCGCTCAGCATAACAATGCAAAGTTCCATGGTTACGGGTGGTTCTTTGAGGGCGTGTTCAACCGTGACGTTGCGGCAAAGATTGAGCAGTATTTAATAGACTGGGGGTTTCCCGTGGTTCGCGTTTACGATCCTGTCTTGGATGTATCTTTGACTAAGCGCGTGGCGAAAGCAAATATTAACGCGAAAAATTACGAAGATTCGTTATACCTCAGCATTCACGGCAATGCGGCGGCTTCGCCCAATGCAAGGGGATTCGAGGTGTTTACGAGCAAGGGGAAAACAAGGTCTGACATTTATGCGGAATTTCTTTTTAACGAGGTGCAGGAGGCATTTCCTAAATGGGTTTATCGCATGGACACCACAGACGGCGATAAGGACAAAGAGGAAAGCTTTTTTGTTATTACCCAAACCAATATGCCAGCGGTACTCAGTGAAAATGGCTTCTTTACAAATTACCACGACGCTTTAATGATGTTTGACCCCGTGTTTCAAAACACGTTGGCTTTGTCTCACGCAAGGGCGGTCGTGGATTATGCGAAAACGCAGGGGGTAATATTTTAAATAAAAAAGGGCTGGTTCAAATGCCAGCCCCGATATACACATCAACAATTCAACAAATTAGTAATCAATCAATTATAAGCTTTATAAGCCTTGCGGCTGATTCTTTTAAAGTCTCGGTTTCCTTCGAGTGGTAAAGTTGGTAACAAATGCTTACCATTCTTTCCTTATTCATTGACTGATAAGCGGGCATCGTCTCAGGAATCAAAGGATTCAAGTAAAAATTTATTACGGATTGTTTGCTATTTACCGTGTCGGCAAAGCGGACAGGCTTTGGACGGGCGTTAAAACATCTTTGCGCCTCCTTCCATTGTTCATTGGTTAAGCCGTCTGTTAATTCGTTATTTTTCATTTGTCTTTGTTTTGTTTAGTTCATCAATTAAAGCGTCTGCCCAATAAATAGCGTCCTTTGTAATTTGCACTTGATTATCACTACCAAACTTTGCCAACAACCCTTGTAAAGCCATAGCTGCAAAGTATTCACGTTTTGTAAATCCTGTAGATGTATAATTATTATTATATTCCACTATATTAATTGGTTCATTTGGTTTTGTCTCTTTATTTTCCATGCTTCATATAATTTTTAGCCATTAAAGCAAGAAAAAAAGCGTCGATTTCGTCTTGACTTATTTTGGCTGGTTTAAAATCTGGTTCAAATTTCAATCGCTCACTTGCGACAACTTTCATAAATATGTCTTTATTAAACTTTTTACCCTTTGCCTCAGGGCTAATATTATACGCTTCAATGTCATGTTCCTTTATCCATTCGTAAGCTATTCGCGAAGCGGCTTGGTTCATGCCAACATTTCGGGACAAACGGGAAAGGATTGCGCGGTTT
>Ga0208088_1000006_pt1 | contig 40186 bp, 35 predicted proteins | sample LakMenEpi02Apr12_FD_150661 | JGI IMG/M metagenome (GOLD analysis project Ga0208088, IMG submission 150661) | Freshwater microbial communities from Lake Mendota, WI - 02APR2012 deep hole epilimnion (SPAdes) | ecosystem: Environmental > Aquatic > Freshwater > Lake > Epilimnion/Euphotic zone ...
TGAAGCATATCCGGCCTAATTTACATATTTTTGCAAATGAGACTTTAATTGATCCTACTTGAAGTATACCAACGTTTTCGACAAGTGCAAAATGCATAAGTGCCGCTTCTTCGTATTTTACGCCCCATTTCATATGACCCGCGGTTGTTTTGGATTTTACAAATGGGGCATCGTTTAATTTGTCTATAATATTCGCCCTAACATCGGCCTTTGTTGGAAACCTATTCGTTTTTATGTATAAATATTTACCCACTGCACTCGCCGTTCCTGATGATTTTTTACGTAAAAAAAGCCAAGATGGGCTTTTTTGAACTACGTTAATGTAGTATTGTTCAGGCAATAGGTTTAACTCTTCTTCGCTAAGTTCAGAATACTTATCATCGCATATGTCTCGTATTAAATCAAGCGACATTGCTTTTTTATATAGAACAGCATAACTTGGTAGATTTAGTATTATATTAAAGTTAAAATCGTAATTCATAATTGATGATATATTATTATAATAATAAATCAATTACAATTATGTTTAAATCAATTACGATTCAAAGATATAAAATAATTATGACATCGCTCTAACCGCATCTAATTTTTTAACAATAGTTGCAAGTCTAAACGTAGTTTCTGATATAAGAAAAGAACATAATTCTTTTTCCTTAGGACGCGATAGTTTAATCATTGAAACATCATAATCTTCTAACTCCGATTTATGAAATTCGTCTCGCGCCGTTAGTATCCTTTGGGGAATTATAATAGTTTCAGGAAAATGTTCTAAATCTACGTATTGAAGTATTAACTGATAGGCTTTAATTGGCCCAATGTCGCGAATAGTTGCGCAATAATCGCAACCGGATAAAATACAGAAATCAATAAATTGTGATTGTGTTATGTGCAATTCTTCTAAAATTTTCGTTAAACTAAACACTTCAACCATTTTATCGCGTAAAAATGACGCAGTCATAAACCCGGTTATTAATGTAAAACATCCATGCGCAATTATGTCCATATCTTCGGATATAACCGCATCCGCTACTCCATCGATAACAAGGCGCGAACATAAGAAATCCGCTTCGCCTTTGGCACGAATCCATGGAACACCCCATAAATCAAATAAATGTTCTAAATTAGTATACATCTCTTTTGATACGGTTATAATATTTTTCTTGCTTTTTGAAATTATACTCGAATGTTCTGCCAAAAGTTTTAATTCGTCTTCGGAAAATTCGCGCTCAGATAATGCTTTGTCTATTTCATCGTTAATGTCTAATCCTGAATCTAGACTAATATTTAACAATTTATATATTTCAATATTAGATTTATCTATTGTTGCTTTATTTTTAACAGCAACCTGTTTTCGCGCAGATATAACTTCAGATTTTAGTATTGGCGCCGCGCCATCAAAAATAAATATAGGCATAATGTTATTTGTTAATAAATCAACAATAATCTGAGTAAAACCTTTCAAGTAATAGTTTTTGCCTTTTGTTTCCATGTTATAAACCATTTTATATAAATAACTGTTTAAATCGATGCATACAGTCTTATTTTTAAACTCTGTAAAAAATTGCACAATGCTGATGCCTGATGGCGCGGAATTCTTTAAAAACTTTCTAAGATTTTTGATTCCCATATTAATATAATATTAATAATATTAATAATCAATTAAGTATGATTATTAATAATCATACTTAATTGATTATTAATAATATTATATTATTATAATATAATGAGTGCTATTGCAGTTCAACCTATATCGAGCAACCCAAAAGGCGGTTCAAAAAATAAAAATGTTAATATTGATGACGAGATTGATATTGACGAAGACATTGACGAAGATATTGACGAAGTATTAGATGATGATAATGAAGAAGACGACATATATGAAGACGCTGATGTAGACGCTGATGCTGATGTAGACGCCGACGCCGACGCGGACGTAGATATATATGCTGATGCTGATGTAGACGCTGACGCTGACGCTGATGCGGACGTAGATATATATGGAGCGATACCAAAACATAGCACCACCAAAGAAGCATTAGACGACTTTATATTTGAAGGAACAACAGAGCCGGATGACGATATCGGTTTTTCTAAAAAAATAAATGCAAATAATTTTAATGATACTGAGTTTTATAATAATGTTATTATGAAACCGACATTAACAACTAAGTATTTGACCCGTTTTGAGAAAATTAGGGTTATAAGCGAAAGAATAACAATGTTAACAAATGGCGCGCCATCTACATTATCTCATGAAACAATTGCCGATAAAACTAATATGGAAATCGCACATTTGGAATTAAAACAGCGCAAATTGCCCTTTATTATCCAAAGAAAATTACCAAACGGTTTAATCGAAAATATATCAGTCAATAATTTAATAGATATAAATAAATTATAATAATAGCCTATGACCAAGTATACGAACAATGAAAACACGTCATAGTCATTATCCTATCCGGCGATGCTTTGTTGCTTAACAATATTTCCGGCAAAATATGCGGATCTATGACACAAGGGCATTCTGGGTTTATACACTGATACCCCGATGTGCGCAATATTGTTTGGTCGTATTTAGTATTTTGTATAGGGATTGCATACGTGCAATTATTGCTTTGATAATTAGACGATTTAACGAAATGCATTTTTACGTTCTCTTCTTCGACGTAATTGCATCTTTTGCATTTTAGTATTAGTTTAGACTCTAAGTTTCTATCATACGTAAAAATAGAACTACAGTCTGGGCAAAATTTTATTATATTGTTCATATTATTATATATTATAATATATAATATATTCAATTTTGTAATTGATTTTTATTATTTAAACATCATTAGGACATGGACAAACTGTCAACTTCTTTTATCCAATTAAAAAAAGATTTAATGAATATGCGCACAGAAGATATAAGAAACGTTATTTCAATGCTCGAAACTAAACATAGTTTTAAAGAAGACCATGATGAGTTTATATTAAAATATATGGCTACTTATGAATCAGACGCAATAATTCCGACAGTTCATGAAACGCTTGAAAGCCCTAAAATAAATTATCTCAAATGTCGCGGAAAAACGCAATCTGGTGAGCAATGTTCGCGCAATATTAAGAATTCTACATTATACTGCGGAAGTCATATGATTAAACGCCCACATGGGTCTTTTCCTTTATGAAAGCGCCGCGAAGTAGTCTTTTGTGATAGCATGATATTGTTGTAAATTAATAATTTCTGTATCTACATATTTCTTTGTCAAATAGTCATTTATTTGACTACGCAATTTTAGATTTATTTTTTCGATTAAAACCTGTTCATCTTCATCAGGATTGCCTTTGTCGTAAATTATGCGGGTTTCAGGGGTCAATTTATTCCATAAAATAGTTCGATATTTTCCAAATACTGAAGATATTTCTTCTTTTATTACCCACAACGGTTTAATATTAAGGATGCCTTCTGTATCTGCATTTTGCAACGATTGCAATATGCGCGTTATTCTACCTTGCACACAATGAACATTGTCGTCGTCGATTATACTATCGGCCAATTCAATTGTCAAATTATCTTTTATTGTATGCATAACATCCTTATTACATGGCGCGTTTATTCTGTTCCATATTAAATGTAAAATCTCGATTTCGGAAATGTTTAATCTGGTAAGCAATCCGTTATACTTCTTTATCTTTTTGAGTGCAACGAGGGCTTTATCTTTGGCTTCATCTAAACACTTTGACTCATTTAAAATATGATGCCTTATATCATTAATTAATTCGCCATCTGTTATTTTTACATTTTTCTTGCATTTTTTTAGTGCATTTATCGCTAAACTAATATGTGATTGCACACTTGTATCATGAACGTTTTGTGTGTCTCCTGGATTATTTTCTACTACATGGCCCCGCCGATTATTTTCAGGTTCTAATTGAATAATTTCAATATCAACAAGCCCATCTAAATTAATGCCTGCTTGGTCAATAAATCTACGTAATATGTCAATAGGTCTATGTTGTAAATCGCCATCAAAGCCGGCATTGGCGCCAACGCCATTGCCAGCACCAATGCCAGCGCCGCCATTCATTGCAAGATGACCATTATCTAACTCATAAATTTTATGGTTATATAACAATATTAAATGATACATGTTAATTAGGTAGACCATCAAATACCTAAACGATGTATTAAAATCTTTGGTTAATCCCTCTTTAATCTTCTTATAAAAAAAGAATGGCAAACTTATTAAGGCTACAATAATAACAAGCAAAGATTTAAATTTAAGATGATACATATTTACAAAAAATGTTCTAAGTTCATCTGCTAAGGGTCTTGGCATTGCCGTATATTATTATTATATTATATTTTAATTTTCCTATTTTAACCTTATTCCTATTTAACAATATGCTTACATTCCTAATAACATAACAAACAAAGAAATGTCCGATTATAACTCTATTATTTTAGATAAAGAAAATAACATGATAATAGAAGCAATAGCGGGTTCTGGTAAAACAACAACACTTAAAAAAATAGCACAAGAAAACCCCGACAAACAATGTCTCTTAATTACGTATAGTCGCTCACTAAAAGATGAGATTGATGCAACTAATGAGTTAAGCAATTTGAACTGTTATACCTTTCACGGATTAGCAAGTCATATTTTTTCAACCCTAATATCAACCGATTATTTACTTGAAATGCATAAAAATGATGCGATTATTATTCAAGACCACATAATCGAAACACAAATTGTAATGATCGACGAAGTCCAAGATATGACGCCGTTATACTTCCATTTTATAATCCGCATATTAGCAATAATCCCGCACGTTCGTTTAGTATTAGTAGGCGATTCTTTGCAAACTATAAAAGAATATATCGGCGCCAGACATGAATTCTTAACAGATGCAGAAAATATATTTAGTAAGTTTTGGAAAACAGATCGGCCTTGGAAACAATACTACTTGCGTTTGAGTTATCGCCTAACTCCCGCTAATGCGGACTTTATTAATAGTCAGATTTATAACAAAGCAGTTATTACTCCGGGAAACACGAAGTCCAAAAATCTAAAACCAGACTATTTAGGCTTGCCATCTTTTGTTATAGATAATAAGATAAATTCAGATATTACTTTGCTCATTAAAAAATATATTAAAATTTATGGTATAAATAATATCTTAATTCTTGCTTCTTCGTATGGTATAACCAGTCCCGGATTCTTACTCGCGGACGACTTGCGCAAATATGCCCATAGTTTTCCGATAAATGCAGGCAATAACGCGAGCAATATTTATCATAATAAACTAATATTTAGAACCTTTGCTTCTTGTAAAGGATTACAAAGTAAATGTATAATAATTCTTGGGTTTGATGAAAACTATTTTATGTATGCAGATAGGGGTTGGACTAAACAAGACGCGGTGCCGAATATTGTAAGTGTTGTCGCAACAAGGGCAATAGAAAAACTCGTAATAATTGCACAAGAAGATAAAACAATGAGGACATTTAAATTTCCTGAGTTTTACGATAAGGTAAACATATTAGCAAATATTAAACGAATAAAATCGCCTTATATAATCAAATGTATTCCTTGCGGAAGAATACTTAATGGTCATGCCATTGTAAAACATAAGTCTTTGCAGGTCGAATTAGATATATTAAATAAAATAAATGTAATTATGACCGATGGCATTGTTCCATGTCCTATCAAAATAAATGATGTTATTCTTTTTAAATCCCGTAAAAGAGGCGAAATATATGAGTCGGTTATACATTTATACCAAAAAGTAATAATGCAAATAGTTAAATATGAAATAACCAAAGACAAGTCGGTTTTATACTATTTGCCAGAGACAGATAAACATATCAGGGATTATATTGTTCAAATTTTTAAAGGCGAATTAATAAAAGAAAGCATAAAAATTAAATCGCAATATTTGCTTAGACAGATAAACAATTTTAATTGGATTAATTTAGATTACATAATGACATGTGTTAATATGATTATGGGTATAATATCGCCATTAGCGCATAGTCAGAGATATTCCAAAAAAAATGGCGAAGACATAATAAAATGCAAACTAAAATATATTTACGATAATATTGGCTACATTTTTAATTTTACAGCCAATAACAATGAAACATGCGATAACGAAACAATTTTATATTCCGCGCTTTGTCTCGCAATAAGCGATTTATCTTGTATAACTATTATACTAATCCCGAATGGAAAACGACATGAAATCAGGTTAAAGAGCGATTGTAAACAGGATATTATAAAGTTGTTAATGCATGAAAATAATAGTAACAATGCAAATATATATGAAATATTAAATAATATCGTTATAATATAGTATAATGCCCGCTACACTCGAAGAAGCATATAATGATCCATATTCAATATCTAAACGCAAATATGAAGCATCATTTTTATCACAAGACAATAATACATCATGTCCTTCAAGGACATCATCTTTTATTAGAAATCCAATAACAACGCAAACATCACACCCATCACAAACATCACAACTTAACTTTGGTGAAATCAAAACTATGCCAGTCCACAACAAAATTGCACAGAATGCAGGAACAATGCCCAACATGCAAGGAATAATTCCCACCATGCAAGGAACAAATCAAAGCATAAATCAAGAAATGCGCGGAACAACTCCAAACATAAATACGAAATCTGTTCCTAAAAAGAAAAAGAAACATAGAAAAGTAAAGAAACAAAAAGGCGGACGGCGCCATAGAAAATCTAAAAATAAACATTTTCTATTTTTTGTAAATGTTATCTTCGGACTCATCATTATTTTTGCTTTTGCGCTTTCTAAAAAATATTTTGCGGGTTATTGATGCACGCATTGTTGCGGGTGTCCTTGATTCTGATGTTCATTTATATCTATTCTCGGATGCCATCCTTCGGCGCTTTCGGCATATTTAATTAAAACCGCTTTTTCATTAATGACGGGCACGACTAAATTAATACCAAATATTTTCTTTAAATAATCTTTACGCTTTTCAGAAAATCGCTCCGGGAAAACAACAACAAAATTAATTATTAAATCTGACCGAGGAGTTATTCCTTTGCCACGAATAACATATTTATCGCCAGGCGCGATTATAAAATCGGGTGCTATTATAATCTGCTGTTTGCCATCAAGAAATGGTAAAACCTTATAAAATGATTCCGTAAGCGACTCGCCTAAACTAAGAGTCAAAGAACATTCTAAATTGCCCGATCGAGTAATTGAATATATTGAATGTTTGGCAAGTTCGCCAATTATTAAGTATAACTGATCGCCCATTTGCAATTTTTTTGTTAAGTCCATGTTGCCTGGTTGAAATTTTACTTCAACTTTTTTAACAATAACCGAAATACAAGTCCCGTTGCATTTATTACATTTATTGCCAGTAATATTTTCTTTTTTTCGTTGCCCACAAAAACACGCCTTACATTTATTCGCAATTTGTTGTGTAAAAGGCCCAAGATTTATTAATTGCACTACTTGCCCCGAACCCGAACATTCAGGGCAAGTTTCCATATGCATAATGCAATCAGTGCAAAGGGATTTTGACATAATTTTTTGCGTATGGACATAACCACTATGTAATTGTTCGAGTGTTAGTTCGATTTTAATAATGTAAGTATTGCTCTGTTCGTCAAATTCTGGCGGCGAATCGCCAAAACAGTCATAATTTTGCTTACTTGTTGGGTCAGATAAGATATTATATGCATTATTAATCTCTTTAAACTTAATCGGGTCGCCGTTTTTATCGGGATGATGAATTAGCGCTAATTTGCGATATGCGGATTTTATTTCGGCTTGGGTTGTTGATGCTGTTATGCCCAATGTAGTATAATAACTCATAATAAATATATTTTGCACATTATATTTAAATCATGAATTATCTGCTTGCATACTCGCAAGCATTTCATCCCATGGCGGAAACTGATAAGCATCATCTATAATCTGAATCTGATCTAATTGTGCCTTTTCTTCGGCATAAATGTCGGTATAATAATCCTTATGTGTTATATAACATATATATATCCAAAGTATAATATATATAACAATGTTCAAAATTATGAGTATAATAATAAAATAAATTATTTTTTTGAACCAATACAAAGTGCACATATATTATTATATTATAAATAATTATAATATATAATATACCATGTCGCTATTAGATAAAGAACCGCTATTCAGGAAACGCGAGTGTAGGTATTCATTGATACCTGTTTCTCCAGAGTTTTCGGTCGAATACTCATTATTTAAGAAAGCAGAAAGCAATTTTTGGACATCAGAGGAGTTTGATTATACCAAAGATGCAAAAGATTGGCCACTTTTAGATAAAGGAAGCCAAGAGTTTATTGAAAACATGTTCGCTTTTTTTTCTGGGGGCGATTACATAGTAAATGACAATTTGGCTATCAATTTTTATAAAACTTTTGATATACCTGAAATAAGGGCATTTTATGCCAATCAGATTTTTATGGAAACTATTCATAGCGAGACTTATGGGCTGTTAATAGACAAATTAATTAAAGACCCGCACCGTCGCGAGGAATTGTTTAATTCGTTCAAACATTTGCCACATATAAAGAAGTTATACTTATGGGCGCAGAAATGGATCAGTTTGACACCAGAAGACGAAATGACAGCATATTGCGTTTATGAAGATCGCGCGTTTTTGTGGTCAATGTATAAAAAACTCGTAGCATTTGCGTGCGTTGAAGGTATTATGTTTAGTGGGCCATTTGCCGCTATTTATTGGATTAGGGAACAAGGATTAATGGATGCGCTGACTGGTTCAAATAATGTCATCGCTAGAGACGAGGGGTTGCACACAGTTTTTGCATGCCAATTGCTATCGCGCTTTGTTGTCCGCCCGCCTCAAGATCATGTTATTGCAATAATAACAGAAGCAGTCGAAGCAAGTCAAGAGTTTATTTCTGAGAGTATTACTAAACTAACCGGCATGACTCGCGAAACAATGAATCAATACATAGAATACGTAGGCGATAATTTAATGCAACGTATTGGATTGCCCAAATATTGGAACACACCTTTGCCAAGCACATTCGCTTTTATGGAAAAAATATCATATGATGGAATGTCAAACTTCTTTGAAAAGCGATCAACTGAGTATGCTATTTCGGCTGAAAATAGCAACACGTTTGCAATTGACGAGGATTTTTGAGGGCAATGGATTATTGAGGGCAATGGATTATTGAGGGCAAGGTATTATTTTAGGATTAACAATATGACATTGTTTCATTGATTCGTCAAATGACCATACTTGTTTTGTTATTGATTGCGGAGGGCCTATATACTCAACTGTTTCGCACTTTTGTCCGGGTTTACATGACATATTAAATAGTGAGGCAAGACCTAAGCCCCATAGTATGCTTAATATGATTATAGTTGTCCTTGATTTAAAAAAATCATCCATTATTATATATTAATGGTTGATTTTTTTAATAATCGCATTGCATTATTATTATTTGTATTCATAATTATAATCATCAATTATGAATTAAGCCAGAATGTGTCTAATTTTGAAAACGAAAAATACGACTATGTTGCGGATTTATCTAATAAGATAATAAATGAAATAAACAATGAAGAGGTGCAATCGCGGAATGCGATCTTGCAAATTATTATAAACAAATTTAGTATTATGAACGTAGCCACAAAAAACACGGCATCAGGGCAAAGATTAATTATGCGATTACAATCGCAATCACAACAACAATCAACATCAAGAACGCAATCAACATCAAGAACGCAATCAACATCAAGAACGCAATCAACATCAAGAACGCAATCAACATCAAGAACGCCAATAATGGTTGAAGCCCGTGCCAATCATATTATAAATATGTTTCCTATTTTAATAGAAATTATTTATCCGGTTTTAATATTCGTCAAATGAAAGTGCCCTTAATATCATCTAATACTTTATTTTCCCTTCTTATTTTGTCGGCATTTTTGTCGCGTTTTGGCGGGACATCGCTTTGTAAAATATCGTAGCCTTCTTTATGTAAGGTATAAATATATTTGTCATAATCATTTAACTTATCTTTGTTTAGATATAACCAATTAATATAATCGCGCGGGCGCATGTTTTCAAACTTAGCATATTTTTTAAAATAGTCTAATTGTTTAGGATTCATGGCTTTTATATCTAAATAATAATTCTGAATAGTTGATGGCAGTCTTTGCGTCGATGTCATATGAACGCTCTTGCTTTTGTATAAAGCGCTATTGTAATGCCTATTAATGCATGCCGGGTTTGCATCGAGTTCGTGTTGCATATAATATATTATTATATTATAATTATAACCGGTTTAACATCATTTAAAATCTCCAGGTATTGATACCTATTCTTAAGCCCGAATGCTTTGCTCAATCCTATATCTACTCGAAATAATGCACCAGAACACGAACTGTTAATACCGTTTTTTTGGACATTATGGCCGATAACTTGCGATTTTACATTATAATCATTATTTGCTTTTATTGCTTTTGCACAATTCGGCAAACCTGCATATTGTCTATGCCAAAAAGAGGTATTAATGATATCGTTCTCTGGAACACTTATATTCCCAAGAATAAACTCACGAACAACGCCATTAATTGCGTCAATAGAATACCTTGAACTTATTTCCGGCAAAACTCCTGCATGTGAAAATAACCAACTGCCTATTTTTAGAATAGAAACTGAATTGCACGCTAACAACTTGGCAATTTTGCCACCTGGGCGTAAATATTCTTTACGTTTTCCATCGAAATCAGTCATACCCAAAGGCGATGTATACGAAAAATTGCCGAAGATATTCATCAATTCATGGTTTCCCAACAATATATGAACCTCGCTTTGATACCTGCGGGCATGTTTGCGTAAATTAATTAATAATTTAATTATCGTATATTCAGATTTTTCATCGCCATTGTTAAATGTTCTACTTCCTCTATCCAAAATATCGCCCATAATAACTAAATGAGTTTCGTGTGCAATCCAATTCATATTTTTGTCAATAAGTCGCGAATGAAATAGTATTGATGTTAATGCATTTAAATCGCCATGAATATCTCCTACAGTTATTATTCTTTTTGCACTGGGAAAACTCCCTTCTGGGTTTATTTGACAATAGTTCATATAATAATAAATATTATTTTTAATAATTATTATGATATAATAATGCAGGATTTAGGTTAATGTAAGTTATGGTTTTGGTTGTTGTTTTTCAACCGTGCTTCCTTCGCTTTCAGTTTCAGTTTCGGGCTCAGGTTCAGTTTCAGTTTCAGTTTCGGGTTCAGATTCAGTTTCGGGTTCAGATTCAGTCTCCGCTTCGCTTTCTTCTTCCTCGTTTTCTGTTTCATCCTCGCTTGTTTCGGGTTGTTCAACAGTTTCTACTTCATTTACCGCAACTGCGCCTTGTTGTGGCATTCTAACCGCGCGCTTGTTATCGGGATTCTCAATTTTTACATATTGGTTGCGTGCAATAAACGAATACATTAAATAGACCGGCGCAAAAAATGCCGCACCAATAGAGTATAAAACGCGCCATCCTGTAGTTGCTTGCTCATTCCAATGCCATGAAAAAAACACCGCACCAATTAATAGAACAATCATAAAAATTGCGTGTATAAATGCTTTAAGAGACCATCCTACTCTGATCCAACTATGATGTTTATGATCAGAATCACCGGATGACGATGACGAATTATTATTCATGCTTGTGCTTGCCTCATTGTCAGTATTTGTCGAATCATCAGTATCTGTCTTTTTACTAAAACTAAATGCTGAACCCATTATAATATATTATAATATAATAAATTATTATAATTTATCTTTCAGAATAAATAATATACGACCACATAAAATCAAAATCGTTTTTAGGTTTTTTAATATCATGATTCGGCAAATATGAAAATAGTTCAGTAAAAATAATATTTTCTTCGTGCTTCCAATGCACGCATTGCATTAATCTCAATAAATTATCAAAAAATATTGCAATGTTAATGCTTTTTTCATTAATGTAATCTTGTTGTTCGATATAATCGAGCAAAGTAAACCCATTTAAACACGCCTGATAAATATGATACTTTGGAACATTATTAACAATAGTCTTTTCGAGTATAAAAACATGACCGGAAATATCTAAATTAATACTACATATTAATACACAGTCGTTCGGCTGGGACATAATAAACTTTTTACATGCAATAACGTTTTGAGATACATTATTCGGTGATTTGGTATTATAAATTTTTCTTAATCGTTCGACCTCAAAAGCCCGCAGTTCAACCGCACCGCGGTTTAAATGAATCAAAGAAAGAAATACCGCCCGCGCCACTGTTCCACAGTCATAACAATCTATTACACTGCGCTTTGATATAACAGTATTATTAAAAATTTTACCTAATAAAATAACTAATTCATCCGAAGCATGGCCGTTTTGTTTTATAGTTCCATCACATAGAGACAATAACATACTTAAATTTCGTGTTTTAGAAATAGCGGTTGCATTAGCAAAAAACCATGCATGGCCTGAGTTTGCTATACCTAACAACCCCAACAAATCGTTTTCGGGGGTTATGCCTTGTTCGTGAATATAACAACGCATATGATATTTATACTCAAGAGACATCGGATATTTTATCAATTTTTCCAAAGAGTTATATAAATATTCGTTAGTCGACATATAATTTCGATAATTATAATAATTATCGCGACAGGCAATATTATATTTAACATATGGCATTTATATTATCTGTGCTACCCCAAGCCCCAAATATTAAAACAAATATCGCAACTAATGAACCATGCACAATGTAATGAGCATACGGCAACCACATAAATGCGGGCAAAATAGTCGCTTTTATTATAGGGATAACCGTTATTACTATATTACCTATTATAAATCCCAATAACGGCCAAAATGTATTTTTATATATAACGCCAAAATCATAATTATCGCATGTTGCCATAGTTGTCATTATGCCGGTAATAAAAGCAACCGCCTGCAATAATATCAAATTAAAAAATATTTTTATTGTAGTCAAAACAACAATATTAGGCGGATCCCATGGTATCCCTCCCCAACGATACGGATCATAAATGGCGGGTAATATGCTTGTTTTAACAAAGAACGGTATAAAAATACTCGAACCTGCGGTTATTAGATTGCCCATATAATCATATGTATTATTATTTATTAATGCCAGCCACGATTATTGCTTATTTATACTTCGATAAGCAAGTTCTTCAATTGATATTCTGTTATTACCAACATATTTAAAATTAACATCAGCATCAGCATCAGCAACCCCCTCTATACTATTTTGTGCATTCTGTTTGCGGTCTTTTAGTATAAAACATATTATTATAATAATGATAATTGGGATGCAAATGTTATAAACAAATAATTTTTTATAACTTGGGTTTATTTTATAATGCTTACTTTGTCCAAAGACTGAAGATTTATTATGCAAATTATGCAAATTATGCAAATTTCCGTGCAAATTTCCGCTCCTATGTCCTACATCATGCTTCTGCGTGCTGATCAAATTATTGTTATAAGTCGAGTTTAATAATTTAGGATGTATCAACGGGTTATTATTATGTTTCATTATATTATAATATAATGCGAAATATAATTCTTTTATCGGTATCATTGTTATTATTAGAACCCGTTATTTATCATTTAATACAACAGACATTATATTATATAAGATATAATAACACCATTATTTTTTACTGTTATTTTTTTATCTTAAATCATTTACTTTTTTCCATAATTGATGAAGACCATCATGCAAAGAAAAATACAGTTTTAGCATTATCGGTATCCTTTATTTATTTTATTGTAAACTTATTTTTACCGCGAATAAATTACTTGGCATATCATACAATATGTATTTCGCTTGTTATAATGTTATGGATAACAAGTGGGATCGCATAGAAACATGCGCGAACAACACCATTTATACCTTTTTACAACTTTTCTAAAAGGAAAATCGCCAGCAGTCAACGGCGAATAAGATAATAATGCATATATTAATATTGCTTTTATATCAAATAATTTTCTATCTTCGTCGTCGGCATAAGTATAAAACATTTGTATAAACGAAGAATGAACATTGCGACCATCATCTAATATAAAAATAGGATTGTCGTTAGGCTCGCTTAAATCGCCACCGTCTTGCACAAATATGTTTAACCATTCTAATATTTTTTTATAATTCTGTATTAAATGGCCGATACAATTATTACATGATGGGCAATTGATTAATGGCAAGGTCAAATTAATAGATGTCATTATAGCGCACTCTAATATATATTATTATTATTAATTTATTTTCAGTTCATATATATATATATGCATAAGTATGAATACGTAATGGCCAAGTTGTCAAAAAATATTGAGGTTGTTGATAAAATAAACATGGAAGTTATACAAACTAAAGAAGAAAAAAAAGCAAAAAGCAAAATAAACGGCACAATTGCGCTTGACAATGCGCAACAATTGCGTCAGTTGCATGACGTAATGCATAATTACGTCAACGATTCTAAGTCTAATTACGACAAAGCCGTCTTTGCGAACTATGCAACAGAATACTTATCATTATTGCAGACATATTCCAACTTCTACGAAAAATTATTTATTAAAGCAAATAATCTTGTTTATTCAGATAACGAAGTTCCCGTTTCTGCAACAGAATCATCATATATAAACAAGATATCGTTTAAAAGCAAAATATATCAAAAACTGATTAAGCCTAAGGTGCAAGGCGAACTATTTATTTTTGATTTTTTGGATTCAAAAAATGAACATCTCGTTGATGAGTTATATCTCCAACAAGTATTACAAAAATATGCATTATCAAAGACAGACATTAATGATATAATATTTATAATCTTTATGTTTATAATTATACGCTATTCTACAGATATAACAAGTTCAGAGTTATCGATATATATCCCTGAAGAGAACGCCTTCGTATTAAGTTATTTTGAAAATAATATCAATCAAACTATGCTTGACAGTAAAGCAATAAACGCAATTAAAAAATGCGTTATAAAAAACATTGTCGTAATAAACAAAGTTATAACCGAACATATTCCGCCCGCGTTTTTACAAGAAATAATTATAGACTAAACTAATATAAAATTTCTTCTTTTCCATAAAACAATGATTTATAACTCTTTGCACAAAAGAGGCATACTTTCATATTTTTAAACGTCGCAGAATGCTTTTTGCATTCATCACAACACGAACAAGCGCGGAATATATAATAAATGTAATTTGTGCCAACTGGCACCTTTTTTATGTATTCTGGCGGGAAAGTAATAGATGCCGTAGGACTATTTACTTCGGGCAACGTATAAGATACTTTAGCAAGTTCTTCATAATTATGCGCATATTTTATGTTAATGCATTTTTCCGTAGATATTATAAACTTTTTTGTATAGCCTAAATTTCGTAATGTTGCCATAAATAGGTCGTAGTCTTGGCTTACATAGTTAAAGTGAAACTCCTTAATAGTGCCAAAATCTGATATAATAAATAATGCATTCATAATGATATGAAATGGATAATATCTAATTATTAATTTTCAATTTAAAGAAAAAGTAGTTATACTAATTATAATTAATAAAAGACAACAATTATGATGAGCGAAAAAAATATTAAGAAAGAGAGTGTTCGTGAAGTCGCTCAAATTCCACAAATTGTGCTTACAAAATATAACAAATATATTCACAATATTTTTGCAGAGAAACTATCATTTTTGATGTTTGGGCGATCATTGCATGAAATCAATTCTGGAACTATTTCTGATATTGCAGAGAAGGGCTCACTTGCCTATGCGGCATTTAGTAAGGGTTTTCCATCAGGAAGATATTCTTACACGTTGCCAAAGGATATGCATGCATACTTCGATGGAACGCCGGTGGTATACCTAATCAGAGGCCCGTATAAATCAGAAAATAATCAGACTACCGGACTTGAGTTCTTTAGAGAAAAGGGTGTTGTTCCGGTCATTGATCTGTTGAACCAATTTTTGAATAAGTATTCGATTGTTGTTCAAGATAGGCCAACTAAGACAGGCGGATTTTTATATTTCATTTGGGATTTGCCACAGTTCGAAGCAAACAATGAGGCATATCGCGCAAAGAAGAAATCTGAACGCGAAGATTAATTAAGCGCAATTTAATAGGACTGCGCGTTAATATGTAAATTCTGAACATGAATTCTTTCGTCGTCGTCTTCATCATCATCATCATCGTAATTAAAATTGTCAGAGTCTTCTTCTGAGTCATTATTTGGCGGTTGCATTTGTGTGTGCATTTGCATGTGCGATTGCGATTGCATTTGCGATTGCATATTGCAATGTATTCTTACCATAATTCTATCTTCTTTAGGTTCTTGGTATACAACCTTTAATTGACTGCGGATTGCCATATAAAAATCGGTTAATTCGTCTGTTTGCCACTTAATTATATCATTTACAATTTTGCTTTTCGCTAATGCGCGTGCATCATGAATGCATTTATATTTATACTTCATTTTTTTATAATCGCGAATTATCATTTGATAATTATTAACCCACTTTTGCAAAATATTACGGTGATATAATTTAATATCACTGTAATATTGTTCATTTGAAACACCCGCACCACATAATGTTGGAAATATTGGCAAATATTCCAATAGGGAATACTTCTCTATTTTAGAGTTATAATACCCCATCAACTCTGCGCAAACTTTATACCTCAAAACCGTTTTAGTTGATGTGCCGAGATACTGTTTTTGGTTTGCATACCAAACGCGCATCACGGTATATTTACGAAGGTATTTTTGCATAATGCGATAATTAAGTTTTATGCTTGTATACTCGTCCATGATATTATAATAATTAATATAATTTTTCAATTGCAATAGCGCCAAAGTAAAACGCAATTGAGTCGAGAACGGGTTGTGTTATTTCACGCCGTTTTACGTAATATTTAATGCCCGATAGTATAATTTTTGCCTTAATATTTTTTGGTTTTTTAGGGCGCACTTGTGTATATTTGCGCAAGTTTTGTTCAGTAAAAACGCTTCTTTGTTGTGCGCTCATTTTTTTTGCTACATCGCGAGTCTGATAAAATAATCCTTGTAAATAGCAGTCCGCCAAATCATCCTGTTTTTTTGTGTTATTATAAAAATTAATGTAATCTACTTCGCCATATTTGTTTAAGTTCCATTCGCAATATTTACATGCAAACCATTTATTCCTATCGTATTGGTTCTTAATAGGGCATTCTATTATCGGGCCGTCATATATGTATAACTTATTTTTTGGGTCTATCCATTCAATGGCAAAATTTGCATAATTGCCTATTTTAATAATAAAATAATCAAAGATTGCATAAGCAAGCGACCGCATTTTTTCAGTGGCGAGTTTAGGTTGGCGTTCTATAATAACAGTCGAAATCATTGAAAAATCAAAAGAGTCCAATTTTTTAAATAGCAATAACCGCAATTCTAGGTCATTTATATTATCTACGGTATACCACCGACAATTATTATTTTTATTATGGCGTTCGCAAAATCCGTTGCATTTATCATCAATATATTTCGCCATTGCACCGCAATTGCATAATAATTTTTTACTGATTTTCTTCATTCCGGCAACATCGCCTTTATGAATTTCACAATAATTGATACACGCGTCATTATTTTGAAACTGCCATTTTGCTTTATTAGTGCATTTTGCGCCATCTTTTTTGATGCCGTCGCAAATATTATTGTTTAAGTCGGTTTGTAATAAGTCTATTAGTTTCCAATCTATTATTTTAGATTTTTCTAAAATACAAAATGATAAATGCTTTATTGCTACATCTATACTTAAAATATACTTTGGATCATTATTGATGCTGATGTCTCTGTCTCTATCTCTGTCGTTGTTGTTGTTGCATTTAGGTTTTATTACTCGAATTTTTGGTTTCGGTAATTGTTCAATCATGCGCAACTTTATTTTCTTTGGTTCAGTCATTTATTGTTATTATGAAATCAATATTAAATATAAAATGTATAATATCGCGACATTAATGCTAAATATTAGTATATCTGTTATAAAATTGCCAATTTCGATATGTGAGTCTAAATATTTTATTGAAAAAGTGCATTGAATAAAGGGTATCAAAGGATCAATCAAAGGATGTATTAAATTATGAACCATAGAATTGGACAGTTCGCGAACATGGTTTAACAACAACAATCCTATTATAAGTTTTACGATGTCGTGATTTTGCAGAAACGTCTTAACTGAATTTTTGCGAGTAAAACGCGCCTTTTTCTTATATATAATTAATCCGATTATTATAAACATTACTAAAATTAAGCCTGTATAATTAGAAAAATGCTTTTCGTTTAATGGGCGGTTTGCACACGAATACATTTTTTTATATATATTATCATGCGATGATGGATTTTGAGTTGTGGATGCTTCCGGAAGTTTCATTAATGCTTCGGCATTCATATAATATAATAATATAATTAAAAAAAGCGTTGATATAATCTTTTTGTTAAAGATGGTTTTTTAATATATTCGATATCGGCCATTTGTCTTTTTATACTGTCTTGAATTGGCACGACAAAAATATCTTTTTTGTTAGCAGGACACTTTGCCGGTGATACGTCGTAGGTATAACAAGTTCCTGAATCATCTAGATAAATAGGATTATTAGTTATACTCGTCGGATATTTTATTATAATATGTTTCTTTTCTGGGTTATGACATACATAGGTATACAATATCCCAATAGAAAAAGCAATTATAAAAATAAGCGGGTCAATATAAAACCCATTTCCGTCGCGTTTATTTGGGTTGGACATTATAATATATATTAATATATTATGATTGCCGATTTTGAAAAAGATATTAGGGAATTACATCATATTTTTGCACTTGCAAAGGAAGGATCAGATAATGAAGTAAACATTAATGTCGCAAAAAGAGAAGGTAAGGATACAACCGATTTAGAAATTTTAGAACGCAAAATTAATGAAAAAATTGCCCCATGGGATCCGCATTGCACTGTTATAAAAGATTACCTAACAGAATTGCATTTTATTAGAAATAATATTCGCGTTTATTTTAAATTGGTTCAAGACAAATCAAATATCCCGCGCGCAATAGATGCAAATGAGCAGTTAAATGAACTAAACGAAAGGTATAAACTAAAAGACGAAGAGTTATACCTTTCGTTTAGCAAAGTTAGAAATATTCAAATAGATGATAATATAAAACAAGTTATTTTAAAAAGTATTCTCGATGGCGGGAGTATCAATGTAATACTTGATGTAGTCAAACATTATTTCTTACATAAATCAGGCAAAATGAGTGCAAATGATTGTATAAAACATGGAATTAATTATGTAGAAAGTGATGGCAAGTATCCAAAGGGATTATTTAATGGAATGCTTTCGGGAAAATAGTATAAGTGAAAATTAAATTCCCTAATGGTTTTTTTCAATCAAAAAAATAAGTATTATAAAAATACTCAAAATAAGAAATTACAATCGTAATGGCCTCTACAAAGTCTTTCGGCAAGCAAATTATTTCCCTTTTTGCAGGTGCGAATAATGAAGCAATTAATAAAATTTGCGCAGATAATAAACATAATATTAACGTAATACTTAAAACTTATAAAAAGTATTGCATTAATAAAGTTATAGGCGCTAAGTCGCATATTGTTGCTACTAAAGAAAAGCCTATTACGATGAATAGTTATATCGAGTCGCAAATTTGCATCCATTTTAACTCGGATGTTGGCGATATTAGTATCGAATTAGATATTGAAGAATTCACTGAAATTGCGAAACAGTTTCCGGGAATTACTCTTGACTGTTATAACAAATTATCTGATGAAGACAAAGAATCTATTTGTGCGCAAACTACTATTAAAGAGTTATACCTACATTTGCAAACTCTAAAATTCAAACCGGCGCAAATTAAAGCAATTCTTGTTCGAATTGCTAATCATATTAATGTTAAGATTAATCCCGAAAACATGATAGAAAATAATGCATCTGCATCTGCATCTGCATGTGCGTCTGCGTCTGCGTCTGCGTCTAATCATAAGCCAAAGCCTAAGTCAAAGTCAAAAACTACATCTCCGGCTCCAAAAAGGAAAGGGTTAAACAAACTCCGTTCGTTTCAGGCCTACATAACCAAAGAGGGCTTTTTTAATGAGGTTATTGATGATGAAGATATTACATTAATAAGAAAATTCATTGAAGGTATTCCAGGCGACAATATTGTAAAAATGACTAATATATGGAAAACATTGAGTCCTGAAGATAAGGGTCTAATTGACGAGTTCTATTCGTCGTTTCCCGAAATCGAAGATTCAGTTTCTAAAATAGAGAAGTCAAAAATTGCGTCTAAGTTTTTCTTAGAAAACGCGCCAGGGGCGATTGAATTGTTTAAGAAAGTCTGCATTAAAGAAGAAATTTCGGCAATTCCAGTAATTCCTGCAATTCCAGCAATTCCGGTAGAAGTAAGCAAACAAACCAAAACCCCTAAACCAACAATTGCTCCCGAAACAAATAAGATTGTGCTTGGAACTAAAAAAGCAAGCCCGTTCGCTAAACCAGCGCCAAAAGGTAAAGGTAAAGGTAAAGGTAAAGACGAAGTCGAAGATGAATGCAAACACGAAGACGTTGACGAAGATGAAGATGAAGATGAAGACGAAGAATAAATGAAATAATTATGTTAATATAATAAGTAATTAATTTTCTTTGTAATAGTATATGGAGTATAAAACATTTAACAATCCATTATTACTTTTATTATCAAAGAAAGATTTACAACTTTTTTTAAGTAATAATATTTGGAAAATAGATATATTGGCACCAGACATATATCTTATTTATATTTATGACAAAGATAACGTTTTAATAGAAAAATATAATATTAGTCTAAAAGATAAAGAACTAACGATAATAATCGAGATTTATAACGGAACCAAAGAAATCAACTTGCCGTTCTATTTTGCCCTTGACATATTTTATGATATAAGAAATGATGTTGATATTAGATATATAACAATAACTAAAAAAACAAGTATAGACGGTATTAAAAAGTTTCATGGAAACATAAAAAAAACCCAATTACAACACGTAATCAATAAATTGCGTAAGACAGGCACCATCAAAAATATTGCTTTGCTTGATTTATGTTGCGGGAAAGGCAATGATATGGCAAAGTGGCATTCTTTAGGGATACACAATGTAGTCGGGATTGATTATAGCGAAGAAAGCATCCTTGATGCACAGCACCGTTTTTTTGCAAAGAATTATCCTTCTAGTTATAACGTTCATTTTATTAGATCGGACGTTGGCGCCGTCGATCCGACTGCTAATAAATACCTATCTAATTTTTTAACATCTATATCAACCCCGGATGAAACAAATAAAAAGTTCGATATAGTATCATGCAATTTCGCAATACATTATATGTATGCACATGAAGCCAATTTGCGCAACTTTATGGCCATAATTAATAAATATTTGCGCATTGGGGGATACTTCATTGGCACAACTCTAAACAAAGATTTAATACTAAAACTCTTTCCTAAAAAAGAAACTTCATTTTCCGCCCCGCTTCTAGAAATAACCCCAAAAGAGCATTTTTTCGACAATTCAAAAATATATGGGCGCAAATACGGAATACGTATTGGACTCGTGGGAGAGAATACTTACACTGGCAAAGAAGAGTCCAATGAATTCCTTGTAGATTTCCGCGAAATGCGTGCAATTGCATATAAGAACGGGCTTATGCTAATAGAACTTGTCAATTTCAACCAAATTGCAGGACATGACAAATTAAACCAAAACGAAAAACCGGCGAGTTGGTTGAATACAAAATTCATGTTTTATAAACAATTTTAATTATGAATTTCTTGGCCGTTTTCATCTATCAATTTAATGGAGTTCCATTGTTCTAAATATTTTTGCATTTTAGTTAAATATAATATTATAAAATTGTTCAATGTTCCATAATACAAAAATGCAATAGAAACAGCCCTTTCGCGTAGCATAACATTAATACTCTCAAGCGGACTAAGGATTATAATATCATGGTCGTGCCAACTGGTGCTAAGTTTTATTTGATCTGTCTTTGTTCCTACTATTGCAATAATTGCATTATGTTTTAATGGATATTTTACTGGCATGCACGATTGAATACATTTACGCATACCAATTATAGAATTATGATATATGTTTAAATCATAATTCGTTAACCTGCAAAAAGTAGAAGGATGCTTAACAATCGGATCAATCCATCGCGCATAGACTGTTTCGGCATTATCAAATAAATAAGTAGCATTTCCTTTTTTGCGTGATTCTGCTTGTAATACTGTCAAAAAAAACAACTCGTCGGGCGCGCCAAGTATGCGCCGGTTCTTAATTTTATTAATATATTTGTTTCCCTTTGACAAAATGATTTGTGCATCCGGTTTGGTCATGCACCACCATTGCGACGTAGCATAAATATTAGCATAAATGTTTTTTAAACAAAATATTGACCTGCCTTTATGTTTTTTTATATTTTCCAATAAGTTTGGGTTTATAATCGTATCTCCTGATATAAGAATAAAATAATTACACTGTTGCATTGCTTCTCTGATCAGTGCAATTGTGGCGTTTATAATACTAACATCGCCCCATTTCGTAGATACGTATTTTTTTATTATATATTTTTTACATGATTCATCAATTAGGTTAGGGTTCTTTGCATGAATAAAAGTCGCAATTTGGGTTTCTTTAACAAAATTGATTATTACCGGATGAATGTCTGTAATACATAATATTAACAATGCGGGAATCATTATAACAATACTAATTATATTATTGTCATTTTGTGTAATGGCGCAAACAGTAGCCATTCATTTTTGGTTTTGCGGTGCATTGTTTGCCTGATTTTAAGAAACCTGCGCAGATCATGATTTCTTTGGCATTCATTCCTTCTTTGGCATTCATGCTTTCTGTGGCATTCATGCTTTCTGTGGCATTCATGCTTTCTGTGGCATTCATGCTTTCTTTCGTATATCTAATATGACTGACTCCAGAAGAAACGCCATTTTTCATTATGGTATTAATTTTTATTGGTTTTCCGCAATTATGCAACAAAGGTAAATGCGATATTAAGATTATTTCTATTGAATAATTAGATATGATATAGTTCAAAAAATAAGGCACTTCTTGGAGATTTAAGCCAGAACCGGATATAAACCCTTCGTCAATAAATAGTTGCGAATAACAAATATGATAGTATTGCGCCATTGCAATTCTTATTGCAATACCAAAAATAAATTCGCGATATCCACCGCAAGTATTAATTCCCGAAGAAATAATGCCATTTGATACTGACCATTGCAAACTATTATCGCAAATAGTTGCGGTTAATGTCCATGGAACATTTATTAAATTGCCTATTAAGTTGTTTACCGTTTTACATAAATTAGGCAAAACTACTTCTTGGTATAACCATTCGCGGTATCCTTTGCTAATGCTAACTATTTTTTCTAATAGTTTTATTCTAATCGAATATTGTGAAATGTATTCATTTATTTCGCGAATAGTTATAATATTTTGTTGTGCAGTTTCATTAGCGCAACTATTGCGTTCATTTTGTTTTACTAATTTGATATATTTATCTTGCAACCCGGGCGTTATTTTAATGGCAATTGTGTCGTATTTGCTTTGCAATTGCTCTAATTCTTCGGATATCATTGCATTATTGCAATAAATAATATGATTTTCTAATAGAGACAGCCTTTGACGCAAATCGGGCAATTCGTTTACATCAACTTCTACATTAACCTCTCCTTGGATTAGTTTTCTAATTGCAATACAATTTGCGCAACTTGTTGTTATATCTATTAAACTCAACACCCTCGCATGTCCATTATCTATCTTTTTCGGCGATGGCGCCTTTACATCAGCAACGCATTCACGTATTGCATATTTTATGTCTATTATCTCATTTTCTACATCTTCTTTTAAATCGCAAACGTTAGATGGCGAACACGGCCGAATTTGCCTTGCTACGCGTTTGATGTCGCTTTGTAGTATAACTAATTCATCATAATTAAGCGCCTCTTCCGCAATTTTTTCGTGCATTTCAGTTAAATCTAATATTTCATATAAGGTGGTGTTTTTTTCGTATATAGTTTTCATCGTATGCAAATTTTTAATAATAAAATCGTGGGCGATTATGCTTTCTTGTATTGCAAGAAGCATCTTGTGCATTTCTTCTACGTTTAACATTTTATCAAGAATGCCCATTTGTTCCTTACTTGACATTTTAAAAAACGAATAATCATTATTTTGCGATATCATGCACATGATAAGAAAGTTTTCATATGTGCCGATGTTTTTCGCAACCCATTCGTTGCATAATGGATTTCCGGAAAGAATAACAGTGTCATTTTGCATTATCTTTGATTTAATCTCTATTTTGCCGGGAGATTTCATGATGAACTCTCTACATAATATAAAAGAACCGATAGTTATCCGCGTCCATGCGCATTTGGTTGTAGGGGTTATACTATTTATGTAGCAGTCAGATTTCCGCGATTCGATTTGTTTCGAAAATATGCTTAAACAAATGATGTCGAAAATGCTACTTTTACCTGCACTATTGTCGCCTGAAATAATTTTTATAGGGTTGCCATCTTCAAATTCAATTATATTATCATCGTTATAACAAAACAGCCATCCAAATGTTAGTTTAGTTATACCAACATTATGCTCTTCCTTTGGTTGATCTTTTGAGTTTAACATAAGCCGTAATTTAGAATTTCTTATATTAATTTTATCTGAAATTATGCTTAATGTAGGTAAAAAAATATCATCAGGAATACTAAAACTTTCTGGTTCTATTTTGGTTTTAATATAGTCCAACCATGAAACATATTTTTTGGTTTCAATCTTTTCAATATTTGCAGGTGGCGCTTTAATACATCTTTCTATTATAATATTATTATACTGTTCAGGTAAAACAATTTCTGTTCTTATCCGCAACAATTTCGGACATAAAGGATTAGTTAATATATCATCTAAGGTTTTAACATCCTTAATATATATTTGCCCTTCTAACGATTGTGGCAAAACGCAATGTTCAGGAATTATCCCATCTGATGATATGTTCCATATAACAAAGCCATGGCCAAAAAGATTCTCGCCATAATTTTGTTGCAAGAGACTTCCAGGATACGCATAAACAAACCCATTAACAACATTAATATCCGGGATATGAATATCCCCAAGCATAGCAACATCGCACCCGGATCTTAATAACCAGTCTGTGCGTTCTTTAGAATAAATGTCGCCATGAAATAATGCTATTTTTACGTTATCCTTATTTGTTGGCTTTATAAATTCAGGCCAAACTTCATGTGATCCAAAGGTGTCATTTGGTAGCAATGTATCTTTAATAGCGACTAAAGAAAACGTGATATTGAAAATATCATGCAATCCCGTATCATCTAATAGCAAAATATCTTTGTTCATAGTTATGCTATGAAGTATTCCGGGTTCATCGCGGGCATGTTGTTTGAAATCATGGTTGCCATATATTAATATTATTTGTCTACAAAAACATTGCAACTTGTCCATTAAATAATTAAACAAATAAATGCCGGTGCTATCTGCGGTATTTTTTACATGGAAAATATCGCCTGTAATAATAACGAGAACGGATTCTTTGGGATATCCACGCGATTGCAATAATTTTGCTGTGTTGTCAAAAGCATGTAAATAAGCATAAAACCGCGATTGAACTAAATCACCGCTTCTTATATGTATATCACTTAGATGTATAACAGTTTTAATCATGGCTTCGCGTTATGTTATGATATTTTATGTTATGCTATGTTATACTATGTTATGATATTTTAATTATAATACATTATTTTCCTTTTGAAAAAAGCGCATTGAGTATAGGTCTTAAACTCATTTTATTCTTTTCTTTTTTTCTATTTTCAATAACTCGTTTTCGTTCTGCTTCTGCGGCGTTGGCTCTATTCCTTTCTTGTTCTAGTTCAATAATTCTTCGTGCAGCTCTTTGCCGGTCTTCTTCTTCGGCTTTTCTTAAACGCTCTTCTGATGCTGTTCTTTCTTGAATTGCTCTTGCTTGTTCTGCCATTGCTCGTGCGCGTTCTTGTGTTGCTCTTGCGTCTGCATATGCTCTTGCATCTGCACGTTCTTGTTCTGCTCTTGCGAGTTCTTGCCTTGCTTTTTCTTGTAATGCTTTTGCTTTTTCTTGTAATGCTAGTGCTTGTGCAATTTCTAGCGCACGTGCACTTGCCTCTGCTGCTACCTTTGCCTTTGCCTCTGCCTCTGCTGCCGCGCGTTCTTGTGCTTCTTTTAATAATTTAGCAAGTTCTTCTGCTTCTTTTTTTATTAGTTCAGGTGGACGATAATTAATAAATATTTTTTTAGTATATTCTTTTATCGCATATATTACTGGATTATCCTGCATTCCAACACGCACAACACTAAATGGTTGTATTTTGAAATATGCCCCAAGACTATCAGAATTCTTACGAACAAGGTTATTATATAATGTCAACATATCCTTTATTATTAACATTAATAAAACTAAATAGTGTTCTTCATCTGTTTCTTTTATGTTTATAAGGCTATGCGTATAATCATACATATGTTCATTTTTACCATGCGTTGCAATAATATCGGCGCGGAATTTCATTATTTTTTTATAATCAAATAATGTTGATAAATATGTATCAATACCTCTATTCTCACCAAAGGTTATATTTTTATTTTTTGCTAAAAAACTATCTCGCCCGTAAACTACATTAGTAGAAAATATGTTATTTTTATGTAATGTTATTGCCCTAATGTAATCTAAAAAGTCGGTAACTGTTTCATCATCAACATTAAGACTATCAATAATATCATAAATTTTAAGTAAATCAGTGGCTTCTGCTAAATACGTAATTCCTCTAATGCATTGCATCGTTATGCAATTAATGGATATATTTTTTTGTATAAGTCCATTAAGGATCAATATCTCATAATCATATATTATATTAATCTTTTCCTGCGGAACATCATTAATCAAGTCACATAATAAAGAATAAATATTTGGATCACACATAGAATTTCTTGTGATAAGTATGAATAGTTTATACCTTGATTCGGCGGTATTCATGTTTCGTTTAATTTTTTCTATAAAGTCTTGAGAACATGCCGGCGTTTTTAATGAACATCCGCCAAATTTTATATTTTTGGATAGCATGTTTCCCATAATATAATCCATTTCTACATCTGTTTTTTCGGTTTTTATTGACGAAAGCCTTCTATTCAATATGGTATACCCTCCTACTTCAGCGGGTTTTAAGTAATACTTCCTAAAATTAATAAAATAGATATCATCGTTAAGAAAATATTCTGAAATGTCGGGGAATACTCCGACAGTGTCTAGGTATAACTCTTTAAGATTATCGGGTGTAATTATTTTTTGGAAATTACGTAAATTGGCGTTTTTTAAAGCAATTATATCAGTTGATTTTAGTGGATTGCTAGCAGGATCAACTGTTTTTATGTATTCTAGTTGATAACAATAATCATTTTCTGAAGAAAAAGTATTATGTAAAAGCATAACCCTATTGCGCCAATTTTGTTCGTCACTAAAGCGTAATTTTTCCTTTATTGCGCTTCTTATATCACTAATTAATTTATTGCTAATGCATTTGAACTCTTCTTTATTTGCGTTTTGCATTTTTCTTATTATTTTTATTAGATCCATATTAGGAATAGATAATGACAAAGTTACATCACTATCTGGCATTTTTTTTATGAAGGTATATAAATTGTCTAGAACTGCCCTGTTGTTATTACTATCTGGCATTTTTTTTATAAGTATTAGCAATAATCGCAATATTTCAGACAAGTTATAATTATAATGCGATTTGACTGCACCAAGTAATACCTTTAGGTATTGCGAATTCGGTAAATTTAATTTACCAATAAGATCGGTATAACTCTTTATAAACATGGTTTTATTGCGTGCATTTAATACATCGCGGAATAACAATTCTTTAAATTTTTCAGTGTGTATTTGTTTTATTAATTCCGGCATAATGCCATGACGATCATTAATAATTTTGTATATATATTTTGAATACTTATATAAATCATCGGCATCTTCTAGTGTTAACCCTATATCATGAGTTTCCGGAACAACATTAATTCCAACAGGCAAGTTAGTTATATTTGTTTGCATTAAATAGAACATAACCTTTTTAAAATGTATGCTTTCGGGTTTTTTGCAATATGTTGTAAACATTGGTTTATTTCTTATGGCGTTAATTTCCCGCTGTTCATCGTCAGAAATGTATAAATATAAATTAGTAATTTCTCTTATTTCTGGAGAATGCTTTTCAAAAGAATTATAATATAAGTTATTGTCAAAATTATTAGGGTTTAAATTTTTGATTATAAGGGATAATTTGAGTATGCCATCTCTACCTACATTAACTGAAATTACATACAATAATATTGTTTTTAAAATTCTTTGAAGGGAAACATTGTTAATTACTCTATCGGCCATTATTAAAATAGTATAATCCAACCCGTATGCATCAAACCTCTTAAAAAGGTCTTTAAGACGTTCATCTAAACCCATTATATAAAACAGACCGCGTATTTCATCTATATATTTCATAAAGACTTTGGAATCTTCTTGTGTTAATGTTTCATTACTTTCTGGAATTTGCAAGTTATTATGTTTTTGTATAATACCTACTAGAGTTTTTTTTATAATACTAGAAATTTTTTCACGGCGACCTAAAATACGTAACAATTCTCCGTATCTGATATAATTATTAATGCCTTCATCATAAAAACTTTTTAATAAAGTTATAATTCTGCGAGGAATACGCTGACCATGTAATTGTAATTCTAAATAAATTGCCTCTCTAAAGGTATAAAACATATCTCTATCTTCCAATTTAAGAATAACTAGCCTTTCGCTAACATCAAAAAAATCTTGAGTGTAAATATTACTAGTATCTAAGGGCGCTTCCCCAATTTGCAAATTATCTAGTGGCATAATATCACTATCATCTAAATCCGTATTTATAACACTAAAATCATCTAATTGCATAATATCGCTATCATCTAAATCATATGAGTGTATATCAGGTAATATATCTAATAACTCATCTAAACCAATATATTCTGTAATTTTTTTCTCATATTTTTTTGCAAGTAAATAAAAGTTGTTTTGTGAGGCTACTGGCCTGGGAGTTCCTCTAACAAAGTTTATAATATTCATAATCTCAATTGTATTAAGTTTTCCGGTAGTTCGTAATGGCCTAAGCGCAAAAATTCCAATGAATATAATATTTAGTCTATCATCATCATCCAATATATTTCGATACGTTTGCCAGTGTTCACTAAAAAACACGGGGTCAAAACCTAAATCATTTAAAACTTCTTGATTTACATTAATTGGTGCAATTGGCGCGATTCGTGCGATTGGCGCGATTGGCGCGATTGGATTAGGAATTGGTGCGATTGGAATTGGCACAATTGGAATTGGTGCGATTGGATTAGGAATTGGCGCAATTGGTGCATTTTGTGCAATTATGTTTGAGCCGCGGTTTACTATATCTACAAAAGATGGTTTTTGATTTTTAACTGGTCTTGGTGCTGGTGCTGGTCTTGGTGCTGGTGCTGGTGCTCTTGCAACCCGGTCTATGCCTAAATTTGGTCTTGGTCTTGGTCCTTCTGGTGCAGTTGCAGTTGCAGGTGCAGATGCAGATGCAGATGCAGTTGCAGATGCAGTTGCACTTACATCTGCACCTGCAACTACATCTGCACCTGCAACTACAACTGCACTGGGTCTTTGCACGCGTAATTTTGATTGCTCGGCGCTTCGTTTTTCATGTGCGCTCTTCCTTTTTTTGTGAACATTTTTTGCAACTGGACCTGCAACTGGACCTGCAACTGGACCCGGCACTTCCGTAACTGGACCTGCAACTGGACCTGCAACTGGTCTTGGTTCTTGTGACGCATGTGCAACTGGTCTTGGCGCTTCTGCAATTGGTCTTGCAATTGGTCTTGCAAATGGTTTTACATCTAGACTTGGTCTTTTAGCAATTCTCATTGTATGATTAATAATATATGTTTATTAATCATAAAATTTTATTATTAATTAGCAATATGTTTTGCATTATTTATAACTCTAAATAACTATTCGCAAACATCATCGGAAAAATCCTTTATATATTGTCGTAATTCGGAGATAAACGGATTTGGTCTCATGTCTAATCTTATTCGCGTATCAATATTCCCTATGTTATTTATTTTGTTATATAATTCAATAATATCATATATTGACGTCAAAATAGCCTTCCACATGTTGTTAGGTAGCAATGTATTACCAGTATTTAAACTCTGTGCTTTTTTACGGTTATACTTATGGATAACGTATGACTCTGGACTAGTGATCCTAAATTTGATATCCCCAATTGCCCCGGTTGCCCCCATTGCCCCGGTTGCATTGTTTATAAAATCGTTATATCTTTTTCTATCTACATTATTATATTTAAGTTTACCATTATTAGCCTCAAATTCTTTGCGCCCCTCTGTTATAATATGGTATAAATTCTTTCCTTTTGTATATCTAGTTATATATGTAATATAATCTAATAAATCAGATACTTCTGCGTTCATTATATCCATATTTTCTAATGTTGCATGCATTTTAAATAATCTTTTCGTATATATCTCATCTTTAAGGTATACCTCATCTCTATTATATGCAATGCCGTTTTTGCATAACATTTGTCCCTGTCCCCGTCCATTGCATTTTAACTCAATATTCTTTATTAGTTGACCATTTACAATATATTCTTCATAATCATATATAATATTTATTCGTTCAGAGGGTATACCTTCAATTAAATCACATAACAAAGCATAATTTTCTGGTTTACATACAGCACGCCCATTGAGTATAATAAACAAACGGGATTTTTCTGGTTTATTAAGTTTTATTTTAATTTTATCAAGATAGTCAGACTCCGGAGGAAAATATGTAACTTGTCCCTTATTTTTTATAACCCCCATAATGTAATCAATGCGATATGATAGATTGCCAATTGGACTGCCCGACGGTAATCTTATATCAAACGCATTATTTGCAAAATTTGGATTTATAAAAAATTGTCGAAAATTTATATAATACAAATCATCATTCCCAATATATTTAGTTATATCAAAGGTAATATTCGGATTTGTCCTGGTATACCTTTCTGTTATGCTTTCTATTGTAACGCCTTTTGGTAATTTATTAATATCTGCATCAATGTCAGTATGGTATAACTGAAATTGATAATCTCTATCTGGTGAAAAGGATGCTGCAATTAAGCTTAATTGCAATCTTCGAAATATTTGGCCTAAATTACGTGTTCTTTCTTTTATGCCTTTCCTTATAGAACTAATTAAATTATTAATTATAATGGTGCCAACTTGATACGGTGCATTACTTAATTTTATTGCTACTTCGCGTAGGGCATTAACATTAATATCATCGGTTATACTCTCACTCGGCAATCTTTTTATTAGCGTAGATATTCTACCTAATGAGGCTATTTCATTATAACTTTGAACAGGATTAATGTTGCGAATATTCGTGGTATCGATACCTGGTAATCTCAATCGCGCCGTTAGAATGTTTTGTAATAATAACAATAAGTCATAAATATTATCTTCATAATTCCTAATATCAAGAGTCAAACTTGACTCTATAGGCAAAGTATTTTTTGAAACGCCTTCACTTTCTGCTTTAATACGGGCAATTTCTCGGCGTTCAAAAAAACCAGGTTTTTTGTCTTTTATTTGTTTACCGCGAGATTTTACTTCCTCTAATGCAATTTTTAGTCGTATAAGTTCATCAGTATCGCAATTGTCAAGCATATCTTTGAATTTATTAGAAAAATCTTTATTATCATTTAGGTCTTTATACAAAGACGACTTAAAACTAATCTTTTCCAATTTTAGTTTAAAACGGTTACGCGATTTATTTATATATTGTTTAATTTCATCGCGCCAATAATAAAACGCGTGTTCATCTTCTGCACGCAATATGAGTCCTAACATTGATGGCATTATTTCTGCGGAAATAGGCAAATCTATAACTTGTTTAGACAGTTCATGAAATATTACTTGGTCTAATTTTATTCGCAAATAATGCGATGTAGATAAAGTTATTTTGGTAATAAATATTGCATAATAGTACCTAAATTCTTCCAAATTTATTATGTTTATTAAATTACTAAAGTCTATTCTAAACCTTTTATTTTTGTCCTCGTTATATTGTGTCATAAAATTATTATCTTTTTCAAGTTTAACCCATAACGGTTTACGATAATCCCAAAAATAGTCAATATAATGATTTGTCAACCCGACATCGTATACATCAGGTAAACCATTAAACCCTATTACAAAATCAGTTTCTATAAGATCATACTGTTCGGGTTGTTTAACCGATTCTAAAATTATTTTCAATAATGCTAATAATTTAGTGTCTTGATTAAGCAATATTGTAAATTTTTCATGACGGCGGAGTGCATGTTTTTCGTTTATAAAATCATCTATTATTAATGTTAGATTTTTTTGAAATATCTTTGATATTAACTTGCTTATCCATTTAGTCTTTAATGCCAATAATCCTTCATGCTCTTCAATGCCTCGAATGACGGCATTAATTTCATTACGATAATTATAAAAATCCTCTTCGTCTTCTCTTCTTAAAATATGCCCTATTAGTGAAGGTGTTAATTCTTCAGAAAACGGTAAATCTACTATTTGTTTAGTTATTTCTATATATCTTAAACGATCAATCATACCATGCAAATATCGTGAATTTGCAAGGCTTAATGCATTTATAAAATTTTTATACAACTGAAATTTAGCATGTTCCTTTATTGTTTCACTAATAAAGATATCTTCGCACATTTTTTTAAAAAACTTGTTTACTGGTAGATTTAATTGATCAATAAATCGGTCATTTTTATTGAGTTCTGCCCATATTTCTTTACGATATTGATAGAAATAATTTATATCTGCAAAAGTCAACCCAATGTCGTATACATCAGGTAAACCATTAAACCCTATTACTAAATCGGTTTCTATAAGATCATACCGTTCGGGTTGTTTAACCGATTCTAAAATTATTTTTAATAATGCTAATAATTTAGTGTCTTGATTAAGCAATAGTGCAAATTTTGCATGACGGCGGTCTTCATTTGTTTCTTTTATAAAATCATCTATTATTAATTTTAGTTTTGGTTTTAAAAACTGTGGTATAAACTTACTTATCCACATAGGCTTTAATGCCAATAATCCTTCATGCTCTTCATTGCCTCGAATGATTGCACTGATTTCATTACGATATTTATAAAAATCCTCTTCGTCTTCTCTTCTTAAAATATGACCTATTAGTGAAGGTGTTAATTCTTCAGAAAACGGTAAATCTACTATTTGTTTAGTTATTTCTATATATCTTACTTTGTCTAAAGTAATGCGGAAATAATGCGATGTAGGTAAATTTATAACTCTAATAAATATTACGTATTTTGGCCTAAATAATTCTTTACTGGCAGAATTTATTAATTCAATAAATCCTCTTCTAAACCGTTCATTCCGATCATCATTATATTGTCCCATGAAAGCACCATCTTTTCTAAGAGCATCCAATAATGGTTTACGATAATCCCAAAAATAGTCAATGTAGTCCAGTGACAACCCAATGTCGTATACATCAGGTATTACGGTATCCTGCAACTGAAAATCTGTTGTTTGCAATATAATTTCTACTGGTTTATATTTCTTAGAATCTTCCAAAATTATTTTTAATAATATAAGCAAACTACTGTCCTTTTTAAGTAATTCTAAAAATTTAGCATGACTTTTATCTTGGTCTTTCTCTGAAATATAATCAGATATTATTGATTTATACCAACCAAACCGTGAGTTAAGTTTTAATGCTTCTTTATATCTAGGATTAGCAATAATATGCGCATAAATATCTTTCCGAAATTCATAAAATTCCGGTTCGTCTTGTTCACGCAATATGAGCCCATATATCGCGGATATAAGTGAGAACTCCATAGGCAAATCCGTTGTTATCTTTGATAACTCATGAAATTTTACTCTATCTAATATTTGTCTTAGTTTTCTTACTACATTATTGTTAATTCTAATAAGTCTGTTATACTCAGAGTTATACATATTACCGTCTGCCATTATAAGATTGTCATGCACTAGGTTATAATATTGCCTATTTATTGGCTTCTGGAATTCAGGATCAGCCTTAATTTCGACGCCAATCTCTTTGCGATATGTAAAAAAATCGTCTCTGTCTGCTTCGGTTAAGCCCGCTTCATTAATGCCAAGGTCGTATTGTCCTGGCAAATCAACAGTTACCGCTACATAATTTAAAATCTTTTTTAACACTTTCTTAAATTTTGGTGTTATGTCTTTGCAAAATTTAGCAAATTTGTTTTTATTGATAATTCCAATAACTATATCTCGCGTTAACTCTTCATAACTATTTCGAGCGGCATATGAAAGGTATAAATAAATATTGTTTACCGCGCCAGGAGCTGGATTATACCTAATTATTGCATCTATTTTTTCGCGATGGATATTCCATGAGGTATAATCCAAATCAGTAATAATGTCATCAACACCGTTATCGATATATTTAGATATTTGCAACCCAGGCAAATCTGGGTTCTTAAACTCGATATAAATTAGAATTTTCTTTAATAAAATTCTTAATTCTTGGTCGCGGACTTTAGCCCAGATTTTATAAAAATCTTTTATGCTTTCATATTTTTTGTTTAAAAAAGTTTTATAATAATCATAGTCATCATTGTATAAAATAAAAAAATATCTAACTCTAGATAAATTTATATAAAAAAAGTATAAATCTTCTTCAGTATAACCATTATCTGGATAGGTATTAAGAACTTGTGCCATTTGCACTTTGTCTTTTTGTAAATTTATAAGCATTTTTTTTAGAGTTGCAGACAAAGATTTATTGCTTTTGCGGGTAATTAGAAATTTTGTATAATGTTCGCGTGTCATAATGCCTTGTTGAATATACGCATTAATATCGTTAATAATGTTATGTGTAATCTTGCTATTTATTAATAATGCATATTTAATAAATAAATCATAATCTTCAGGAAGTAATATTTCTGCTTCTTCTGATATTGATAATCCGATATCCTTGCCAGGCAAATCTATGGTTTCTATGTCTAAATCACTTATATCTATGTAATCATCAAAGGATTGTATCAATACCTCCTCTTTTGGTTCTGTTTCTATTATATCAGGCAATATATGTAGTATATCTAACAACAATGAATATTCTATTCGTTGTTTATATCTAGAATATAACTCATAGAAATAATTTTTAATTATAACTAAGCGACGTGCCATGTGTTCGCGATCTGCATACTCTATTATGGTTAAAATGTCGTCATCTGTTTGTGGAGTTATCTTTGAAAAGTCATTAAATATTTGTGTTGTGTCTCTAAACATTACAGTCTTTGCCTGTGGACTAATGTTCTTGGCGTTTATACTTATTTGAATATTCGTTATATCACCGGCATAAATTTGCATAAATAATGCAAAATTATATCTAAAAAATGTAGCATTAAAATCACGTTGATTTATTACTTCTATATTTATTCTGTCATTTACAACTGGTCGGCGCACTGGCCTTTTAATAGGCACATGCCCACGAATAGGAACAGGAACAGGCACGGGCATTGGCACATGAACATAAATCGGCGGTTCGTTTAGCACTCCACTTCTTATATAACTATTAACTTTATCATAAAAACCATTTCTAACAGAAACCGGTCTTAACTTTTGTGCTGATTTATTTGTCCAAGTGATGTAATTATCAATCATATTTGGATCTTCACCTCTAATTGTTGCCGGATTATAATCTTTCATAAATAAATCAAATAGATAGCGTTGTTCTGGTGATAATCGATCCCGTTCATCAATATATCTATTAATAATATTTGCATAATTGTCGCGAAAAACTTGGGGGTCGAATCCAGTTATATTTATCTCTTCTTGGGGTTTTCTTGGTTGGGTTGGGGATATTCTTGGACGCATTTTTATTGGAGGCGCGGGCGCGGGTGCTGATACTGATGCTGATGATGCTGATGCTGATGATGCTGATGATGATGCAATCCTTTGGTTACTTAAAGGAATACCCGCATTTCCGCGTAAATCTATGCGGGATTTAGATGATGCTGTGCCTGTGCTTTTGCCTGTGCCTGTGCCTGTGCCTGTGCCTGGCATATTTGTTTGTGTATTCCCTAATGCAAATTTAGCATTACGTGATATAGGACTTGCTTTTTCTTGTGCTTGTGTTTGGGCTTGTGCTTGCAACGATGCACGTTTTTGGATATTACTAAGTTTCTGTGCGATAGGACTTTCAGAAAAAGGAACAATTTTAGATATAGGATTAATTGGAGGCGCGCGTGCTTTTGCTATAATAGATTCTAGTTTAGGATCAATGACAGGAATAGGTTTAACTGTATTTTTTACTACTTGTATTGGTGCAGAAATGGGCGTAGATGTAGGAACAGGACTAGACATAGGCATAGGCGCAGAAACAGGAACAGGAACAGGACTAGGCATAGGCATAGGCATAGAAACAGTAACTGGAATAGGAACATAACCGGGTGGCGCTTCAGGTGCATTTGGCACAGGGACATACCCTTGTTTTGCTTTAGGTGCACGAACACGTGCGTTTGTTCCCGCATTTATTCCCGCATTTATAAAATCACGGGCATTCTTTGAATCAGGAGGTGCATTTAGAACAGGTTCCGGAGGTGCAGTTGGTATAGGATCCGGAGGTGCATTTAGAACAGGATCCGGTTGAGAATTTAAATATGTCTTTTTAATTCTTTTGACATCTTGTTTTGAAATATTGGCTAAATTACGTCGACGCAATTCTGCAGCCATTAATACTTCATCTTCCGCTCGTTTGCTTTCTGCTATTTGGGCTTCAGTTGGTTGATTCACATTATCGGTTGTGCTATATGACATAGCACGGTATAATATAATATAATATATTATATGTTAGTAGAAAAAATTACAATCTAATAAATTAGTATAATATAAATAACTTGTTAATAAAATTTTGTATTCCAGAAAGCAAAAAAGTCTTAGTGGGTTTTTTCTTTACATTTTTTATATCTATATCTGTAATTAATATATAATGTTTTAACATTTGCGCAGACAATAAAATAACAAATGCCCCATACATATAACCAATGCCGCCAACGCCGCCTCTTTGAGATATATGTCCTCCGCCATATTGAGCATCCAAATTAAATGGTAAAACATCAGCATAATTATCAAACTCGTCTTCTATCCCATGATCAATCAACCCCAACATTCCTAAATAATCAAGCGCTTCTCTATCATCGGCAACAACATCATCAATTAATTCTTGCCTAAGTGGCGAATCAATAATCGATTTTTGCGATTCGGTTATAACCTCGCGTAGTCTTGCCAACCGTTGGCCTTCAATCGCAAAATCGTTGCTGTTTATTCTATTCAAAGCCTCACGCAAACCAGGAATTTCCCGGCCTATTTGCGATAATTCTGTTTCAATTAGTGCAGGTAATGAAACAGTCTCAACAACTTCATTTTGCGATGTAATAATAAAATCTAAGGTATTCTGTATATCTTCGTGAGTGCCAATTATTTTATATGGACGCGAAATTACGCAAGGCGGCGCTCTGCATTGCGATTTTAACGCCCCGGCTTTATTAAAATGGCGTAAATCAGGATCAATGCCAATCTTGTCGCATATTTCTAAAAAATAGTTATACCCAGATTCCGACAAATATTTCTGAAATATGGCGTTGGTTATGTCATTGGTATTAACAAGAAATTTAACTGAAGCATATTTCTCGATTATTTCTATTTGCAATGAATCTATATCATCTAACACGGACAATCCCGCATTTGAAAAAAACTGCACAAAATTAATGAATTGCGACAATGTGCGCGATGGCGTCTTTGCGCGTATTTTACGTAATTCTGAACTAATTATATCTAATTCATTGGTAAAAAAATTAATTTTTTTGACCCGGCCTTTATCACACATCAGTGGCCCTCGCGGACATGTGGTATTAATCTGAACTTTGGTTTGCTTGCCATTTATTAATTGCGAATTGTAATAAATATCTAATTTATCTTCAGGGATATATAATAAAGCCATGCAAATAAAGGCATAAAATTTCTCCTCGCATATATTTGCGTCATTTAGATAAATGTTTATTTTTTTTTTAGTATTTATAAAAACATAAATAGTTTCATATAAAGGCTCAATGACGGTTTGCGGATATTGCAATATTTTTGTTGTATATATTATATTAATATCATCAAGATGACGCGTAATTTCATCGTCCATATAAAAATATGCAATATTTATTATTACATGACGTTAATGTAATAATAATTTAACATAAATTCCTCAAATTAATAAGCTAAATTATTATTTATGATTGGCGGTTAAGTGTAATCATAAATAATATTTATTACATGATAATGCCTATTTAAGAAAGGCATGATTTTACATATCTTACGATACTTTGGGCGATTGGCGTAGAATGTTCTGGAAGTATAACTGCATTAGGAGGGGCAATAGCCGAAATGGATGCGGCTCCTCTATCAGCAGCAGCAGCATAAGCACAAGCAAATGGTGCAGGCCAGTTATCCATATAATATGTTCTTGCAAGCAATGAGGTTGCGGCGTCTGGAGGAGGATATGCTACAGGAGCACCAGCAGCAGGCCATATTGCGCGTGCTGCTCCTCCGCGTTCCGCATTAATAATTGCGTCATAACCCGCCATAAGTTGTAATATCAACATCAACATAAATTCTTTATAATTTAGGCCTTTGGCTGCAGTCGATAATCCTTGGGCTGCTGCTGCTGCTCCTGCTCCTGCAGCAACAAAAAATGTCGCCCCAGCATTAGCAGCATTTTTATCTATACCATATCTAGTTTTAGGTTGCGCTATTCTTTCGCAAGTCCAATTTATTGCACTTGGAGCACCAGATATGCTCATATCAAAAGTATAAGAGTTCATATGAGATCGTGCATCTCCTAATACTGCAGGTGCAGGACCCGCCATCTGCATTCCAACTGCATCAACACAATGATAACCTAGAAGACCATTTGCAGCCGCATTTGCTCCCGCCGGAGCTCCGGTATGAAGCCCACCTGCATTGGTGGGGGCGGGATTCCCCGCAACACCTGCGGCTGTGTCATCTCCTGCGCCTATTCTGGACATACCACACATTGTATCTGCACGAGAGGGGTTAATACTGCCCACTCCAGCAAAAGTCGGTAAAGCACTAACCGGAACGCATCCTTTTAATAAAGTTATCTCTTCTGCTGTGAAGAATGATCCTACTGCGTTTGCAGCGGCTAAATTAGTAAAAAAAGTGTTATACTCTGCATTAGATGTATCAAATAAATAATTATTATAACCTTCCGGATCTGTTCCAGGAGCAACAGGAACAGCAACATTAGGCGCCATCCAGTTTTTTCCGGAATATAAAGCATGCGCCGCCTGCAATCGAAATCGCTCCTTTCTTGCGTCAGTATTTCCAGTAATCATGTAGTCATACCTCAACAATACTGTAAGAAAATTTTTGAATTTATTTAGTGCAGTTTCGAGTGGGGTTGGGCCTCCATTTGCAACATTAGGTAAAAAACCAGAGTTCAACATATTAGTATGATTCGTCATCAGTCGCACAACTTCCGAATACATATAACTCAACTCTTCCGTAAATACACTATGCTTCGCAGTAGACAAGCCGTTTTTGCATGTCAGCGCAACACCGTCGCATTTTAGATCTGCACCTGCTCCTGCTGTTTTGACGCCGTTTGAGACAACTTTCGTGTTGTTCATCCAAATATCAATCTTTGATTTATCATAAATAATGTCCGTCATCTTGCATATAAAATCGTAGAAAATTTTGCAACAGATGCTATCTGCATTTAAAAATATGGTAAGTTTTCCTGTAAATGTTTTGCTTGA
>Ga0208088_1000007_pt1 | contig 39508 bp, 35 predicted proteins | sample LakMenEpi02Apr12_FD_150661 | JGI IMG/M metagenome (GOLD analysis project Ga0208088, IMG submission 150661) | Freshwater microbial communities from Lake Mendota, WI - 02APR2012 deep hole epilimnion (SPAdes) | ecosystem: Environmental > Aquatic > Freshwater > Lake > Epilimnion/Euphotic zone ...
TTTTCATCATTCTTATTTTCATCATTCTTATTTTCATCATTCTTATTTTCATCATTCTTATTTTCATCATTCTTATTTTCATCATTCTTATTTTCATCATTCTTATTTTCATCATTCTTATTTTCATTATTATTATTTTCATTATTATTATTTTCATTATTATTATTTTCATCATTATCATTATCATCATTCTTATTTTTCATTGATTTTATAGATTTTTTTTGTAATTGATTTAATAGAATTTTTAATTGTTCATCTGATAATTTTACAGGACTATTTGAACCTAATTTTTTTTGACTATCATAATCAATTACTGGAATATTACTAAATTGTTTTTGTAATTGTAAAAATTGTTCTGGTGTTAAAGGTATTCTTTTTAATGGTTGATCCATATTCTATATTATAATTTATAATACTAAATTATATTTTAAGTAATAAACGAAATTAATTTTAAAATAAATAAATTTTTACATTAGTCCAATAACAATATTAAAATAATTTTTATTTATAGGCGTATTTGTATCTAATGCATAACATTGAGCAGTTCTTATTGCATTTTTAATTTGTCTTCCATTAATATCATGTTTAGAAGATAGTTCTTCTATATCTTCAATAGATAATAGAATTTTTGCAGCTGACAATAAATTAGACCATACTTTAAATCTTGTGTTATTATCTAATTTTTCATATTTAAATGTTACAGAAATTCTACTTTTTACAGCCTCATCAATAGTATCAGCTCTGTTTGTAGTTAAAAACATAACACCATCATATCTCTCGAGTAATCTTAAAAATATACCAACCATTGCATTTCTTGTTAGATCTGATGTAGATCTTTTTTCCATAAATACATCAGCTTCATCAATTAAAATATTTGCATTCCAACTACTTGCTATTTCTAATATTTTTACTAATCTAACTTCTAAATCAGCAGGTGTTATACCTAATTCACCAACTGTAACACTATATAAAGGTTTATGTTGTGATTCAGTTAATGCTTCACTTGTTAATGTTTTTCCTGTTCCTGGAGGACCTTCGAGAAGAAAAATTACACCTCCACTTTTTCCAGAAATAATATCAGTAAATCCTAATTTTGCATTTTTTACGAGAGCTGTTGCAATTTTTTTTTTTTCATCATCTAATACTAATTGATCAAATGCATTATCATCAAAAATAGTATCTGAAAGATCGTCAACAAAAATTTCTCCCCATTGTTTTGCTGCAAAACTAAAACCATGCATGGTAGGCCATGTCATATATGCTAAATCATCAGGTATAGAAATACATGTTTCTATTTTTTGTTGATGATATCTAGATAATGTAGCCATATTCGGATTCATTGCTGCTAATCCTGTGTAATCAACCATTACTCTGCCATCAGCTTTAAAATAAGATGGGCCAAATTGAGTCATTCTAAACATATTACCTTTATATGATGCAAGTTTTGCACCTGAACCAAATTTAATAAATTTTTTACCTCTTTCGGTCAATAAAACTTTATCCTCAGGAGTCATAAATCTAACTTCAAGATCTGTAATTTTTTTTGCACCACTAAATTGTGGTATAGAAAACGATTTTTCTAATTGAATAAAATTTGTTCCAGTAGAAAAAGTAAACATACCTGTTACAATAAAATAGTTAGTAAAACCATCAGTTTGTTCAGCAGTTCTAGCTATAATACCTCCAACTAATTTGTTACCAATGGGTGAGCTAGCTACAAATTCCTTACCAATAGTATAAATTGAGGATAAACCATTAAAATTTATTTTACCATCTGCTGACATATTTTCTATTTTTTTTATATCTGATTTATATTCATCATTAAAAAATTCAAGTAGATCTAGTAAATAGAAATGATCATCTTCTAATTTTCTTTTAATATCATTATAACAATTTTTGAATATTAAATCAGCATCAATTTGGACATCTTCATCATTATAAAAATCATCAGTATAATCTTCAAGAAGTTTTCCCATTGTTTCATATAATTTTTCAGGTGTCCAAATTTTATTAAAAATTACATATACATGTTCAATTCCCTTTTTATCTATAATTCTTTTTATAGCAAAACCACATACTTCCTTATCATATTTTGAATCATAATTAGATTCCTCTTTTTTTTCTGTAACAGATTTGCTAAGAGTTTCTATAAAAGAAGAAAGCATTTCGGGATTGAAATTGAAATTTGACATTGTAATAAGTTATATATTATTAATTCTATTAAACTTTATATAATTAGTTCATTATTCAATTTTTTACTGTTTATTATTTAAAAAATTGAATAATAATAGTAAAAAATATAAAATTGTTATAAATAATAGAATAAAAATATGGAAAATATAATTAATACAATTATAATAGGAGCGGGACCAGCAGCATATACAGCAGGATTATATTTAGCTAGGGTTGTATGGCAGCATTAGATTGTATTAAATTTTTAGAAAATAGTTTTTGTTTATAAATATTATAATGCCAGAAGGACCAGAAATAAGATATTTAGCAGAATTAGCTAGAAAAAAATTAGTAGGAAAATATTTTGAAAATATAATATCAAATAGTAAAAGAAAAATATCAATTCCATCTAGAGAGAAAATAATTAATGTTGGATCAAAAGGTAAAATATTGTGGCTAGAAACTAAAAAATACTATTTTCATATACATTTTGGATTAACAGGTTGGTTATTATTTGGAAAAAGTAAGTATCCTAAATATATATTACAATTTTCAAATGGTATTGAAGCTAAAATAGATGATATTAGAAAATTTTCAAAATTAAAGGTTATAAAAACAAAAGAAAAACATTTTAAAAGATTAAATAAATTAGGTATAGATATATTAACTGATAGTTTTACTTTTGAACAATTTAATAATATAATAAAAAATAAAAAAAGTATTATTGCAGCTTTATTGTTAGATCAACATATTTTTTCAGGAATTGGCAATTACATTAAAAATGAAGCATTGTATAGAGCTAGAATATCACCAAAAAGAAAATGTAATAATATTAGTGATAAGGAAATGAAACATTTATATGATGATATACGATATGTTGCATTTTGTAGTTTAATAGAAGAATTGAAGGATGGACATTTAAAAATACCAAATGATATCAAGAAAATATCTCCTAAAGTTCCGAGATATTATAAATTTTTTGTTTATGAAAGAAATAAAGATAGAAATGGTAATAAAATATTTATGGAAAATATTGCAGGAAGAAGAAGTTTTTATGTCAAATCAATTCAAAAATAAATAAAAACAGCTTAAGCTTTAGGCTTATTGTCACAGAGATATCGAAACCTTCCATATGTAAGTGCATTGAGCAACACACGACTAAATCTAGCAGATATTTCAAGAATATAATGAACAGATGGAAGATTACATTTTTCTATTTCCTTGATATTAGTCATTCCACACAGTGGAAATAACATCATATCATCAGGAACATCACCAAATATATTTCCAATACAAATGAAAATTTCAAAACAGGTTCCCATATCGTCTGGAGTAACAAAAGAGCCAATTAGTGTTTTAATTTTAAAAAGACCACCAAAATCTTTAGAAAACTTATTAAATACAGTATCAAAAGAATCTGTTGCATCAGAATATAGTACAGTGCTAAGTTCACCATAACGATCTTTATTTCTTTTCAATACAATATTATAACCATCACGATCACGTGATGATAACGCCAATATAAAACCACCACCCTTCCGTTTACTATCTTTGTCCAGTTTGGGAGGTGGTGTTAAGCGGTCATGTTTCAATACCAAACGGTCTTCTCCATATCTATCTGTTGCTGAAGAAGTAAGCCTTGATTTAGATACATCTGTCCAACCAACTTGTGGTGTAACTTCTGTAGCAGGTCCATCCCACTTATATTTACTCATTGCATGAGTTGGGGCTTGCTTTCCTAAAGCTACTTTTGTATCAATAATCCTATCAGGATATTTGACACCATCAATCAATACTCCACTGGGAGTGTTATTAATATGATTGCGACCGAAGTCAAATACAGGCTCAGTTTCACTCCCCTTTAACTTAAAATTCAGTGCCATTTTATTTGTATTTACAGTTAATATATATAAATAGAAAAATATAATAGGATATGCAATATATTTGAATTTTCAATTTTTTTACTATTAAAAAGATCGAATAATCTAATTTAAACATTCTCTATAAATTAAATAAATCTAACATTTTAACAATATCATCATATTTATCCTTTACTTCAATATATTCAGTTGATGATATAACATGATCATTTATAATTTTTAATATAGCTCCAATAATATGTATACAATTTTCACAACTATCATTTTCACAACTATTTGAACATGTACATGTAAATTTAAATATACCCTTATCAGATATAATAATATTTACATCATAAATATCTGAAGTAGTATTACTTGGACATTTTAATAGTATACCTCCCGATACTGGAAGTATTTTATGTGCACATTTAGGTGGCGATATTATACCATCTTTTAATTTATTTATTATTTTTTTTCTTCTTTCATCTTTCCATTCCTTAGTAAATTCAATAGGTCTTGATCTTTTCATAATATATAATAATTAATATTTAATAATGATATTTTTAATAAATTAAAAATCAACATTTTTGAATCAGCGTAATTCGACATTACAAACCTTATTTATTTTATTTCTTAATTCTTCCATAATATTATTGCAAATAATATTAAATTCTGCAGAATCATCAAAATTAGCTGTTGGAGAAAATGTTAATTTAAAAGTATGACTAATTTTTCCGGTTTTTATATTCTTAAATTTATCATATAGATCTACATTTTCAATATTATCTCCACATATTTCTCTAAGAACAGAAAAGAAATTATTTATATATTTCCAATTATATATTTCTGTATCACATTCAACCAGTATATCAATATCTTCATTTTTTATCCAAAAAGAAATATCTTTTTTTATTGGTGATAATTTTGAATATGGTAGAAATTTAGAATCTATTGACGTAAATTGTGTTAAGAATTTAGGATCGTCTGTCCATAATAATCTTATATCAGGAATATCAAACATTATCATACATAATCTTTCTAAACCTAATCCGAAGGCAACCGCTTTTTTTGATATAGAATTATATTCTAAAATTTTAGCATGAGTAACACCACAACCTAAAATTTCTAACCATTTATCACCAAATTTTACTTCAGTTTCAAAAGAAGGTTCGGTAAAAGGGAAATAATCAGTATTGAATCTATATTCTTTTCCTGGAAATAAAAATTCAACAAGTTTTGATAATACTAATTTTAATTCTATAATAGGATCATCTCCATCATTAACAATCCATAATCCTTCCATTTGATGAAATATTGGATAATGTGTTGCATTTATTTCATCTTTTCTATAAACATCTCCAGTAACAAGAAAAGATGTTTCTCCTTTTTTTAATAAATTATTTTGATGAGCAGATGTATGAGTTCGCAATACAGTAGATTTATTCATATAAAATGTATCATTTTTTGATCTGGAAGGATGACTTGAAGGTATTAATAAAAGATCAAAATTATTTTCTGTTGAAACAAAAGGTTCAAATGAATCAAATTTTGAAAAATTTCTTTTTAAAATAGAATCAAAAAAATAGTAAATTCTATTTTTTATAATATTAACAGGATGCATTTCTTTATTATGTAAATTTTTACCTATTTTTTTAATTATTGAATCTGGTATATTATACCATTCATCTTTTATAATAATATCCATTTTATTATTAAAAGTAATATAAATAAAGTATAATAGCTAAAAATAATATCAATTTTTTATAAATTAATTAACTCTATTTTCTTTTCCAACCGGATGATTTATTATCATTCTTTACATCTGGAGCCATAATTTTAGGAGATGATTCACTATTTTTATCTCGTTTAAATGGAGGAACATATACAATTGATGATGGGTTTTTATCCTTATCCCTTATATTTCTCCAATCATTATTAGATATTGATGATACAGAATCATCAGATCTTTTCCAGGTTCTACTATCAATTTTACTATCAGATTTACTATCAGATTTACTATCAGATTTATTATCAGATTCGTAAATTTTTTCACGTAGAGTATTTAATGAAATAATTTTTTGAACTGATTGTTTTTCCCTTGCTAATTTTTCTTCTTCTAATTTTTTAAAAAGGACAGCTCTTTCCTGTATTTGTTTCTGTTTTTGTTCCTCAAATATTTTTTCTTCTTCTAATTTTTTTTGTTTTTGTATTTCTGCATCTAATGCAATTCTTACAGCCTCATTACGTTTTGTTATAATTTCTTCAAATGATTTTTTCATATTTTTTTCTTCTATAGATCCTGCATCAGAACTTCCATTAGCAAACGTAATAATTTCTCTTGCTATATCATCACTAATATACACTTCTGCTTTCCATGATTTATTCACACGACCTGCACGTCCAAACAATTGAAATAATGTATTTATACTATGTAAATTGGAAAAGTCAGGAGCAACAATTACTCTAACTGTAGGATGATTTGTACCATAACAAATCGATGCATCTGATAATAGATATGCTAATTTACCTTCACTTGCCAATTCTAATACACATGACATATATCTATCATCTAATAATTTATGTTCAGGAGAAATTATACCGATACCACAAAATAAAAGTGTTAAAATATCATCACTTACAACCATGCCTTCAATAACATGAGCTTGATGTGATTTCGCAGTTGTTGATTTACGTTTTAATTCAGAATAAGTTAATTCATGTTGACACATATGTTCAAGTTCAATTTTAGATCTAATATTTGTTCTATCAATTACACGACCTTTTGCAAAAGTTGCAAGATTTGCAGCTATATTAATCTGAAATTTATCAGGAAAAATAAATTTAGGATGATGGTCCTGTCTTATTTGTTCTTGTTTTGCATCTTTATCTACTTCGCTTAATGCTTCTCTTTCTAAGTGGTCAATTTTTTTTTGATATTCAATATATGCTTTTTCATAATCTGCTACAATTTTTGTAGGTGATTTAATTTTTTCCTGTTTTATTGTCTCTAATAGAGGAGCAAACCAATCAAGAGCAGTAAAAACAGGATCACGTGATACAATTAAAGTTTGACCCATGCATTTATATGCATCAGTAGTACCAAGTTTTGTAAAATCTAGCGTATTTGTTTCAACCACATATTTTTCTTCATCATCAAATTCAAATCCTTCAAATGTTTCCTTTTCCTTTTTAGTAACTTTTTCAGTTTCAATTTGATGCAAATCTATTTTTGTTTCACATACTTTTTTAATAATATCATTTGTTTGAGTTGTTAAAAATTTTAATAAGTCTATTGCAATTTTTCTAACATTATCTGCTGCCATATTAGTAATATCATCAAATAATTCCTCTATATCAGGAGAATCTATATCTAATTTTTTCATTGTCTTACATAATTGTCTAACTACATTAGATGAATAAATTCTTCCTAAAAATGTAGTTGATTCAACTATCTCAATAACATTTAATAATTCTTTAGATGTTTTACAACCTAAATGTGGTACTACAAGATTTCCACTAAATGTTTTTACATCACATCCTATATAAATTTCATTTGATGTTATATTGATCTTTTTCGCAGTAGGATATTTTAATAAATGATAAGAAGTAAAAAAATCTATTTTTTCAAGTGATGCTAGAGTAGCAGAACATAAAATTATATTATTTGGAGCATCTGTTAATATCTCCATATTTTGTTTTACACCTTCAGAATCATATGTATCAGCACCAACAGTTGGTTCATCTAAAAATAAAATATATTTTTTATTATCAAAATTATCTTTAAGAATCTCAGAACCTGTATTTGGATCACATACAATTACACATCTTGGTGCAGTTACATTATTAACAATATAACTGTTAACAATATTATAATTTTTTTGTCCTAATTTGGGATTTTGTATTGTATTACCTATTCCAAAAGGGATACCTGCATTATATAACAATCTTGCTACTTCAAATTTAATAGTTTTATTAGAACAGGAATATATAAGTTCCATATTATTATATTTTTCAGGGCTTTCTTTTCTAAGTGTTCTAATTAATTCACCAATTGCTACTGCTAAAGTTGTTTTTCCACTACCAATTGGTGTACTATATCTAATTATAAATCCATTATCAATATTTTCATAAATATTTTTTATTGTATCATTCTGATGTTCTCTTGCTCTTACTGATTTACCAGGAATCATTGAATCATAATCATATGCTGTAATAATTAGATATGGTGCAATTCTATCAATAATATCTCCATTGTATGAATATTGTTCTATTAATTGATTCATTCTTGAAGTTAAATCAGAAATCATTGTTGTTGATACTTCTATCTTTTTTGATTGACATGATTGATCATATCCAACATATCCTTTTAAAACTGTTAAAAATTTCTGAAATATTGTAATTACAGTTAATGCAAATGGTAATTTGACTTTATTATTTGCTATAAACCATCCCATATATAATAGTGATATACTACGATATTCAATAACTTTTGATGATTTACCGTATGGCATTGTATAATTTTCCTTGTCCATTGTCGATATCATTTTTTGTATTTCTGTTAAAATACTATCAGCTGTATTTTCTGATCTAATAATATCCGCCTTTTTTATATTACTTTCTTGTGCTTTCTTCGAACCAGGTTTACATGCTTTCTGTTTTTTATATTCTACTAGATTAATTAATTCTTTTTCATCTGGATTTTTCATTTTGTCTTTCTTTTTTTTTAATCCTGAAGTAGTTGGAATATATAATAACCATTCAAATAATTTTTTATGTTCACAATACATTTTTTCTCCTATTGTATTTAATAAAGATGCACTAATATCTTGTATTACCCCTTTATTTTTTCCACAAGCCATTAATGCTTGTAAAACAATTAATTCTCCATCTGATAATTTTTGTTCAATTACATTCCAATCATCCCTTTCAAATCTTTTTGCAACACTTTCTAATCCCTTTTTAGAAGCATCTTCATAAGGAACAAGAATATCATTTGTAGAATCTTTAACAAGCTCTTTATTAATGTCTTTCTCAAGGAATTCCATTTTAGGATATATTAATATATAAATAATTTATAGAAAATAATAGATAGTATTATTTTCAACTTTTTTATAAAACAAATTTAAAATTTAATGGAACATAATGCCAATATTGTTGTTGTTATAGCACCATTTAATTTTAATAATAATATATTATTATCTAAACACAATGTGATATTCTCACATATTTCATCTAAATTTCCTAATTTTAATATTTTATCAATTTCAAACATTAAATTGTTTTTTGTTAATATACCAGGATTATTTATTATTATATCTTCTATATCAGATTTTTTTAGTTCATAAAAAATAATATGCATTTTAAATTTTACTGAATCATTTGTTAAATCAATAGATAATAATTTATTAACATCATATTTATCATTATCAATATATTTTATATCATTATACCATCTAGAAGTTGTTGATCTTAAAATTCTTAAATTATCAAAAAATGTTTCACTTTTTATTATAAAATAGTTATTTGTTATATAATTAATATTAATATCCTCTTTTTTACTTATTCTAATAGGATCACACAAACTTAATATTTTATCTTTAAATTTAAATTCATAGTGTATATAATCAGAATTTGCAAATATTTTAACATATTCATAGTCTCTATTTATAACATCTAGTATTTCATACGCCTTACAAAATGTATTAGGTTCTAAATCTAAATCAAAAATAAAATTATCTACATTACTCTTAAATTTATCAAGTTTATTAATATCAATAGATACATCTAATAATTCAGTTTTAGTAGAATTTAAATATATTATTTTTATATCTCTTGTACTAATATTTATTTTTATCTTGTGTGTAAATGATTTTATTGCAAAAAATATATAATATAATTCTTTTACATTTTTTGTTGTAAAATAAAATTGAATATTATCTATAGCATCTGTCATTTATTTATTAATTTATGTATGTATATTTTGGAACATATTATATTATTATTTTTATAAAATATAATTCAACTTTTTTTAATATTCATGAGTAATAATAAAATTCTTTAATTCTGTTTTATTATTATCAAGACATTTATATATTTCTATAAATAATTTACCTTCTTGATAATCTATAAAATTTAAATTTTCTAATTTATAAATATATTTATTATTTATGCAACCATTTATTGGATAATATTTAATATCTTCTTGAATTGTTTTACCTTTATTTACTAATTTTAATTCTATAAAGGGTTTTATAATTTCTGATTCATTTTCAAATTCAATAAATATATTTTTTATTTTTTTGTTATTTTTAATAAAATCTATTTTTGCTAATATTCTTGATCCTGTCCATATGTTATCAACTTGATTTGAAATAATCATATATATATATATTAGTATTTAAAATATCTTTAAGTAATATATATGATAAAACTTATAAAATATAATTTTGATGATAATAATATCAAAAAACTTCATAAAAAATTAATAAATGAAGATATAAATTTATTAAAAGATGTTGAAATATATATTTTATATGATAATGATAGATTTTCTGGCTATATAAAGATATTAAAATAGATTGGATATATGCACCTAATTATAGTAAAATATTTATGAAAAAAATATTTTAAATGTTTTAATAGATCCTACCGAAAATATACAAACTGTTATGAAAAGATTAAATTAAACAGTCCTTATATTTTCTTTAAAACTTTCAAATAAAAATTAAATTTATTACCATTTGTACCTTTTCCTATATATTCAAGACTTTCATATATTTCTAGTTTTTTATTATAATCATAATAATGACCAATAAAATCATCATAATATTCGTCATCACTGGTCAAAATTTCATAAAAAATAATTTGACCATATTTATTTATTTCCAACTTTATTTCTATTAGATCATCAAGATCATTAGGCTCAAATTTTTCTGGTGGATTTGTATAATGAAAATCGACTAAATAACATAAATATATTCCACTTTCAGTTATTTGCATTTATTTATTGATATATATTATTCATAAATAATTATTTATTTATTTTAAATTATTCAATTTTTCTGAAAAATTGATAAATATTTAATTAATATTTATATTTCATAATTATACAATAAAAATGAATAAATATACAATAAAAAATATTTCTATAATAAAGGAAAATAAAGTACCTGTTCTTTATATAGAATTAAATGAAATACATACAAAATTTAAAAGAAAATTTAATTCAATATTATCATTGTCTCCTATTGATATTGTTAAATATTGCTGTCCTATTAAAAGAAAATTGCGTTTTTCTTTTAAAGATGAGCCGGATAGTGAGGAATATAATATAAATTTACCTGAAAATATTTTTAAAAATATAATAACTAAAGATATAAAAATAGATGGAATATATTGTCATAAAGAAATGAATGGCTTTAATAATTTAAAAATACTATCAATTTCTATTATTGATGAAGATAAACGTATAATAGAAGATGTTGGAAATTATACCGTAACAACAATGTATTATTTTACAGATTTAATTTTGGTTTTAATATTTTATTCAAAATTTTTAGTAAAATTTTGAATAAAAGTATTAAAAGTCCAAATTAAACAGTAAAATAGTTATTTTCTCAAGTTCATATAATTGTTCAGAAAATGAGGATAAAAAGGTTATTAAAAAATTAAATAAATCATTAGGAATACAAAATGTATCAGATAAAGAAATACTTGATTTTTTAATTAAAGTATGTGATTGTTATCAAGTAAATGAAATTTATTTTACTGTTTAATTTTGAATAAAATATTAAAACTAATATTAAATATTCCCTATAATTCTCCTAATAATTGAACAAAATCAGTATTATTAGCAAAATTAATTATTTCCTGATGTTTTTGTTTTTCCAACTCTAATAATACCTTTTTATTTATCAAATCAGAATATTCACTATCATTTTCTAATTCTTTTAATATTTTTAATTGATTTTCATTTATAATTGTAGTAACAAATGTTAAATCAATATCTTCAAAAAACTCTATTCCACTATTAAATCTTTGAAATGTTCCTATATGATTGTGTGATTCTAGTGATGGGTATGTATATATAATATTAGTATACCTATTATAACCATCATGATTCCATGTTCTCATACCAAATTTAATTTTATCTTTTATAGTAGCATATAATTCTCCAAAATATAAATCTAATATCATTTCCATATTATTATTATGTTTCATAGGTAAATCATCAATATCTATTTTTCTTTCTTTTGATTTTAATTTTTTAATATCAGTTTTATTTATTGATACACTCAAAGTTATAACTTCAATAATATCATTTACATTATCATTATAATTAACATCAACAAAAAATTCAATAGATGTATTTATAAATAACTTAGGTATTATATCATCACTCAAGGTAGAAATATAAATATATTTAATTGGTAATTTTAATGATACATCTCTATATGATACTACACAGTAAGGTCTAAATAAATTTTGTGAATTTATAGTTATTGGGAATATTTGATTATTTGGATGACATGTTATTTTAAAAGATGATATTGTTTGTATTTTATATTTTTGTATATAGTCATTATCGTGTGATACTAGTGAGTTAATAGCTAATTTTGTTCTATCAGGATAATTAATATATAATGCTTTACTAGTTGTATTTCTATGCATACCACATCCGTATCGATGATGACTTATATCACCATAATGTCCATTGCCACAAAATTGCCACGATGATTTATTATATACTGACAAAATGAAAGGAACTTGTTTTGCTGATTTCTTTTCAATTAGATATCTACGATAAGAACAACAACATCCACTATTACCTCTATTTAAAGTTTTTATTAAATTTCCATCAGCATATTCACCAAATTCAGAAATCTTCATTCTATGCGATATTTCTGTATAATATGAAAATGGTGATAATTTCAATACTTCATCAATAGATTCCTGATACATAGTAATATCTCTAGTAATATTATGTTTTCTAATATTAGTTATTTCATTTTGTTTCTTTTGAATAAATTCTAATTTATAGTTATTAATATTTTCATTAGCCTGATTAATTAAATTATCATAATTAATTACATTTTGTATAAATATATTATATTGATTACCCATCATTTTTAATGATGTAATAATATTATCATGAATTAATTGTTTTATATCTAATTGATTTATTAAGATTTTTGTATAATTCGTTATTACTATCCATAATATAGGATTTGTTAGTTTTATATCTTTTGAAAAATAATTAATTAATCTATCATATGTTAAATTCTTTAGTTCTCTAATTTTACTTATAGTATCAAATTGTATAATATGTCTTCCAGTTATATAGTCATTATTAAGTAGATTATTCACTATATTGAACAATTTACCAAGATAAAGATGTACTTTATCAATATTCATTAGATTAGCTGCAATTGTATAATCTATTTCAGATATCAATTCATTAATCTTTTCAAATCTAAATGAATTAAAATTATCATTCATTATTAATAAACTTTTTTTTAAATCTTTATTATCTATCATTATTATAGTTTTAACATTTTCTAATTTATCTTTAATATTTTCATTATATATATTCATATAATACATGATATCTTTTCCCTGCAAATATACATCTCTCATTAATATATATTCTATTAAATGCATTTTATCTAATTTGTATTCTAATTGATCAAATCTCTTATTCATATGTAGTTCTAATAAATATAATCTTGTCATAATAGTATTGAATGCTTGTGTTATCATAGCACTTAATGCATTATACATTACCATTGTATTATCCTGTTTTTTATCATTACCAAATAAACTTTTAACAAGACACATACCACCAACTATAGCACTTAAAATTCCACCAGTTGCAATTAAAGTACCACCATTCATTATATTATCAATACCAGATGATATTTTAATTACATGTTGCAAGTTATCAATAGTTGTAGCTAATTTAGGTTCACCCAATTCTCTTAAAATATAAGATGAATCAGAAACTATTTGTGATGCAGTATGATAGAATTGTATATTATCTTTTTTTTCTGTAAATTTAATATCTGAATTTATATCATCAATATTATCGACAATTTCTATAACTTTTTTTGTTTCATGTTTTATTATTTTTTTTCTTTCATTCTGTTTTTCTTCAGGTATTTTAAAATTATCTAGATTTCTTTTTATTTCATCTAATTTTTCCATATTAGCTTTTGCTATTATAAAATCGTCAGTTTGTTTATAATCTCCTATTACACCTGGAATACCCATTACAATAAATTTATCTACTTCTATAGGTTTCTTAGGTTCATCAATTGTATCTAAAATACATTTATGTACAATATCACCATTATCTCTTCCATCTAAAAATATTTTGTAACCTACTGTTGCTAAAGCTGTTGCTGGTAAAGCTCCTACTCCTGTAGCTGCTAATTCAACAGATGATCCAATAGCTAATCCACCTACAGCTCTATGACATGATTCGGTAAGAAATGCAGCAGATCCAGCTGCAACACATTGTGTAATTGTATGATCTGTATCTATGCAATCGTTATATTGATTACCATAATGATTTGCAATTGAAACAGATCTTCCAGCTGCTCTAACAACCGGAACAACTATAGGAATAGCTATTTTATGAACATTCGATGCAGCTTTTATAATAGGACCAGATGTTGCAAAATCTTTTATAATATCCATTATATTGATATAAATTAAATAATAATATAATATAATATAATTGTATTTCAATTTTTTAAAACCAAAATTAAATACACAAAAATAGTGAATATTAAATATTCCATATATCTGAGTGATGATAAAAAAACTGTTGTTAAAATAAGTGTTTGCAATTAAAGTATATTTTAAATATACACAATATTATCATCTTCATTATAATTTATCTTTATTTCTTTATCATTAGATTGTGAATCAATAATTTTCCAACTTTTAATCTGATAAACACTATTATATGTACTATCTTTATTTCTTGCTTCAAGTTTATAGTCACTACATAAATTAGTTAACCAAATCATAATTTCTATATAATTATAATAACATGCTGATTTAAAACATGTATCATTATAAATACGAATATCTATATTTTCATTTATTGAATATAACCATTTAGCTATATTAATATGGCCTTCTCTACAAGCACATACAAAACAATTATTATAATCTATATAAGAATTTATATTTGTTGTATATAACCATTTAGCTATATTAATATGTCCATTTAATATAACATTTAAAAAAGTATCATTAAAATTTTCATGTATAAGAGGTTTTCCAGAAATAGAATACGATGATTTTACTATATAATATAACCATTTTGCTACATCAAAATGACCATTTATACACGCCATTCTAATAGCATAATTATTATCATCATAAATATTAATAGTATTATTTAATGAATATAACCATTTAACTATATGTAGATGACCATTACTACATGCAAGTTTAAAAAATAGATTTTTATTATAATGAATATCAGAATTAATATTTAAAGTTAGCAACCATTGTGCTAAATTTAAATGACCATTAGAACATGCAACTTTAAAAAAATAGTTTAAATTTTTATTAATATCAAAATTAGTTTTTTCATATATTTTTTTACACATTTCTAAATTTCCATTTTGACAGTAATCAATAAATGATTCATCCATATTTTAATATATATGTATATTTTATATATTTCTATTTAATTATTATTTATGTTTAATTCAATTTTTTAATATTAAAAAATTGAATTATATTCATCAAAATATATATTATTTATATTAATTGGTATAATAATACAATATGGATAAATTAGTTAATAATATCGAAACTATATTTTATAATTTGAAAATTTTAGATTTTTTAAAAGAGAATGATAATGTATATATTGGTGGATCATTACCATTTATGTTATTTAATAATAGAGGTTTATCTAGTTCTGAAATTTCAAAAATTATAGACGATATTGATATATATACAACAAATGCACCACTATTAATAAGAAATATAAATAAAAAATTTAAAGTAAATAATTTAATAAAAACAGGAGTTAATATTAAATTTAATATTGAAGGATGTGAAAAACCATTACAAATTATAACATCACATTTCGAATCTTTTAATGATGAAGTTTTAGATGGTTATGATTGTGATTTAGTAAGAGTTGGTTATCATCCAGCAAGTAGCAAATTTATTATACATGATAGATTTATTGTAGGATTAAAAACAAGAACATTTACAGTATATTATGAAAGATCAAATAATGGAAGAATTCAAAAATTAAAAGATAGAGCTCACAAATATTTTGGTTCTACTATTGAAGTTGTAAAAGAAACAGAAGACGGAGATTATAGACCTTATTGGAAAAAGAAAAATCCTGTAAAAACTTTATCAGATGTCGGTACATCACCACCATATGTACAATTATATTGTAATAAATATAAATGCTGTTTATGTCACAATATATCAGAATATTTATTATGTAAAAAATGTGAAGTATTAATAGATAAATACCATACTAATACAAAATTTGATAATTTTAAATTAGATACATTAACTGTATTTGGCGGAGTTAATGGATTGGGTAAAATAATAGCTGATGAAGCCGAATTAATGGGTATAAATACATCACGAACATCAAGAACTGTAAAAAATATAAAGGCTGTAAGTAAATATAAAGATGACATTGAAGACGATGATGCAGAATATGTTGAACCTCCAAAAGCTCGAATTAAAACAATAAAAAAAGGAGAGTCAAAAAAATTGGAACCAATTGAAATAATACCAATTAAAAAAACATCAAAACCAATTGAAAAACAAACAGATCCATTACAATATAATATAATAATATATAATGATGGAAGTTATGAAATTAAACAAAATGAAAAAACGATAAAGGCTATTTTTAATGCAGAAACTGATGGTGAACCTGCAATATTACATAAATATAATATAAAAGAAAATAACTTAGATAATGTTATAAAATCAGTAGAAAAATTTATTGATGATAATATTGAATGGAAAAAAATAATAAAAGTAGATAATAATTTTTATTTTTCATTAGAAAACAATGCATTAGTATCACCAGAATTAATGAATAAAATATTTGAATCAGATTGTGTAGTATTTAATGCATATCAAACATTAGAAAATAATCATTCTATTTGGACTACTGATATTAATAATTTTAATGAAAAATTAGCACTAGAAAGATTTAAAATTAATTGTTTTGGATATGTTAAATTACTACAACAAATAATTAAAAAAAGAAAAGAAATAATTGCAGAAAATAAAAATCCTAAAGATATTATATTTGTTTGTATGGATGCAAATGAAAGTAAATTTGAAGATAAATTGCAAGATGGAAAACATTTAGAATTAAACATGGCAAAAACTGCATTCAAACAGATATTTTATACAAATGCACAAGTATTAGCATCAATAGGTATTATAACAATATTTTATGATCCATGTTGGTTGAGTTATCATGGTATTTCAGTCGATAAGATAGCATCAAAAAGTAAGTTTTTAATACCTCCAAATATATGTGCAAAAGTATTATTAAACTATATTAAGAATATTAATATAGATAATTTGTATAAAGAAAAGAAATATATACATGATACGACATTTTATAAATGTATAAAAGATTATAAAATATAAATTTATTTATTATTCATATTTTAAATAATAAATATTAAAAAACACAATGATGTATTTCAACAGGTTTTTCATAATAACATTCTATAAATCCATATTTATGTTTTAGAAATTTGGCAAATTCAGTAGGATTATTATGAGTTGTTTCTAATTTATAATAATTATATTTATATCCAGTTATTATAACAATATATTCTTTATCTTTTAGAGAATCAATTATGGATGCATCATCTGATTGAATAATAATATAAGGTAATTGGTTTTCATATAAACTATTATTTATTAAAACAAGAACAGTATATGTTAATTTATTAATTTCTTTTATAGGATAATTTTCTTCTAAATATTGAATAGAAGCAATCGGATCATTCGTCCGTAATGTTATTTTATAATTATAAATTGACCTATCTCTTTCTATTGACTTAACTATTGATTCATTTTTAATTGCTAATATAGTTTCTCTATCATCTGGACATATATCATCGATATGTGTAGTAATTTCAATTACAAATGGGTTTGTTTTTCCGTATATTTTTTTGATTAAATTATATTTTAAAATTAAATATGCACAAATATTAAAATTTTGATTATTACTTTCAATATCATACCAAGCATATATATTTGAATGTTTTATTGAAGTAATATTAGGATCAGATTTTAAAATATTAATAAAATCTTTATTATCTGTTTCAATAATACATAAATTCATTTTTTTAGATTTCAATATAAGTTAATAAATAAAACAGTTCTTATTATATTCAATTTTTATTTTAATTCATTAGGATATTCTATTTTTGTCATACTATTATCGTAATCAAAAATATAATAACCATCTAAATTATTACTTTTTGTTTTTGTCATATTAAATAATCCATAATTTTGTTGATGATATAAATACTTTTTATAATTTTTTAGATGTTTTTCTGGAGTATCTGCACATTTACATATTACGGTTGTCGATTTTATAGGATTGCCAAAACAACCAAAAAAAATACCTTTTGGAACTTTTGTAGCAGTTATCCAGTTTGGTATTATTATTTTATGCATTTTATGAATATTTAATAATAAATAAACAAATATAAGGACTATTTAATTTAGAATTTTCAATTTTTTTCACTAGTAAAAAAGATTTAAAGATTCTAAATTAAATATTTTTTCGTATTTAATTTTGGTTTTAATTTTCAAAATTTTGAATATTAAAGTTCCAAATTAAACAACATAACATAATATTTTATTTAAATCCTCAAACATTTTTATTTATTATTAATATTTATTAATAAATAATATGGAAATTTTAATATTCAATTTTTTAAAGTATTAAAAAGTCCAACTAAACAACAAAATAGTTCAGATAATAATGAAATTGGTAAATTGAATGATGATATGTATAAAGCTGATAAAATATTAGAAAAAATAAAACAATTAATATACAAATATTATTTTGCTGTTTAATTTGGAACTTTGATATTTTTTTATGAAATAAAAAAGTATCAAAACCAAAATTAAATACGCAAAAATAGGGAATATTTAATTTAGAATCTTAAATCTTTTTCACTAGTGAAAAAGATTTAAGATTCTAAATTAAACAGTCTCTATGAATTTATTTTTCTAATTCAGCTATTAATAAATTTATTTTTCTAATTCAGCTATTAATAAATTTACTTTTTCTAGTGATAATCCAAAAACAAACGATTTATTATTAATACGAATGCCTAAATCAAAACAATTATTATAATAACTATCATAATAATTATTACAAATATTTAATTCTTTTATTAGAATATCTATATCATAATTATTTTTTGTTGTATTAATATTAAGTAATGTTGTATATTTTTCTAGATTTTCATTAGGCATCTCACCATATTTTATTTTTCCATCTGTAGTAAATAAGCATTTTTCTGTTTTATTAACGATATAAAAATCATTATCAGCATGTATATTTACATCCTCTGCTTTATAATAATTATCAATATTATTAATAGTTATTTCTTCTATCCATACATGTGGTGGCCAAATATAATCAGAATGATTAGAAAGATATATACATTTTTTACATGCTTCTTCAAATGAATTAAAAATACCTAAAAATTTTTTATAAGCAAATGTTTCACAATATCTACCATCGTCATGTGTACTAAAATACCAATTTAATAAAAGTACTACAAATAATTTAGTATCCTCCTCCATTTATTATTTATTATTTATTATTGATATACTTATTTTTAATTTGAATCTTCAATTTTTTTCTAATTCAGATATTAATAATTTTACTTTTCCTAGTGATAATCCAAAAACAAATGATTTATTATTAAGTCTATTAGGATAATTATTTTCAAATCCATCGTGGTAATTTCTATTAATATCTATTTTTTCAAATAAATCATTATTATATTTTTTTTTATAATTTAGAACTTTTATATATTTTTCTGAATCATCTTTAAGCATATTACCATAAATAATTTCACTAGTAGAAAATAAGCATTTTTCATTTGTATTAACAATATAAAAGTCATTATCAATATGAATATTTATATCTTCATTAACGAACTGATTATAATCTAAATTTATCTCTTTTATCCAAACATGTGGAGGCCAACCCTCTTCATCAGGATCTATTTTTAAACAACCTTCTAAAGCTAATTCATATAAACTATATACACCAACAAAATGTTTAGAAGGAATAGTAATATATTCAATTGATAAATCTTTATTTTCTCTAATAGATTGATGCCAAATTAATTGCAATACAACAAAATAAATATTATTAAAATTCATTATTATAAGTTACTATAAAATTATATTTTAAATTATTTTATAAATAAATTAAACAGTAAAATAATTAAAATTACCAAATGAATTTTCAAAAGATGGTTCAACTTCAACAAATTCAATTGGAACAGTAGCAATATTAATTTGTACCATATAAGTAATAGTTGCAAAATAATCAGGATTTGAAATCCAATCAAAATACATTTCACCATAATCAATTAGTTTATCTCTAATATAAGTTGAAAATGACCGTATTTCAGAAATTTTAATTCCCTCAACAATAAAATTACTTATATATTTATTCCAAGAATCTTTAGTAAATATTTTAAAATCAAACATTTTTGTATATTCAATAATCTTTTTCTGAATTTCAGTATATTTTGTGGAATAATTAATAGTAAATTTATCAATGGAAACTCCTTTCTTTTTAGATTTTCCAATATCAGAATTTATAACATCAATAAGTTTCATTGCTTGATAATAATAGAACTTTGATTTTGATATAAATTTTGTATCTTCAATCCATTGGTCTTTATAATCAGAATAATTATCAGAAATATATTTGCACATAAAGGGAGCAATAGGTTGTAGAATAGTAACAAATGACATTATATATTTCTTAAATAGTGAATCATTTTTAGGCTTTCCAGTAATACCTTTTAGTTTAATATATGTAGCCTTTGCATTAATAATATTATAAACATTATCAGTAATAAATTTATAATGACCTGATTTATATGCACTTTTTGCATTAATTAAAGCTACAGTAATTTCATCATTAAAAAGATGATCAAAAAAATCAAAATCAGAATTATGATTTTTATTTGTTGCTAGGAAATCTTGAATCCATTCAAATTCATTAAAAAATTTAAGTAAAACCCCATTTGCTATTTTTTCTTCAAAATTACCATCATCAAAACCATCAGAAAGTGCGAGTGTAAATCTTACAACATCTGGTGTAAATTTTTTAACTGCATCACTTAGAGTCATAAAGTTGCCGGTACTTTTAGACATTTTTTCTTTATTTAACATAAGATAACCATTGACTCTAAAACTTTTAGGAAGAATAGAAGGATCTTTCCAAATCATATAATGATTAAAAAGACACATTGTTAGATGATTACCAACAAGATCTTTACCTGAAACCCTTGAATCTAGAGGATACCAATAAGAGAATTCATTTTTCATTTGATTAATAATATGTTCAAAATCAGTAGGTAAATTATATTTTACATTTCTAAAAACATAGTCCCACAATTCATTAGTTACATATTGAATAGGAATAGAAGTAACAAGATGAGAAATAGTATAAAATGCCATATAAATAGTAGAATCTGAAAGAGAATCAATAAGATCCGATGTTCCAGGGATTACAGATCCTAGCCCGAAGCTTCTAGAACAGGGCCATTGATCAAGCCAATCAACTGTTTCAGAAAATTTCTTTCGAATACCATCATCTATATCAAATTCTGTTTCAACATATTTTTTAATAACAGCTTTTACTTCTTCATTGCCATAATTAATGAACCATTGATCAGAAAGACTTACAATACACACATCACCTGATCTTGAAATTACTTTTGATTCAGGTTCATAATATATAATAGAAGAAAATATCTTTTCATCTTGTTGTTTATCGGTAGAATAAATACCAGATCCATGAATAAATTTATCTGTAGGAATGATTTTAAAACCTAATTCAATTAGTTCATTTTCAATAATAACATAGTCAATAGATTCTAGTAAAGAAACATGATTTTCCTGATTAGAAAAGTTATTATAAAAATTTTCACTGGATACATAAGTTTTATCATTAAAAATAAATGATACAAATTTTTCTGACTTATTAACAAAAACAACATTTTTTTCAAATTTACCGACTGCCATATAGATATGAGATTTTCCTTGGATTTCTGTAATATAATATTTAACAGGTTTGATACCTTCTCCAATAGATCTATCATGATCAGCACAAGGTTGCTGATCTTTAATAGAATATATTACATATCTTTTACCCTTTTGTAGAAAACCATCTTTTAGGAGATTAGTAAATTGCCAAGTAACAAATGTATCATAATAAGGATTCATAGTAGTAGTGAAAAAACTTCTTCTCATATCACAAATAAGACCAATATCAGAAATATCATCTTTTGCTTTATTTGAAAAATAGGTTACCCAATATTGAGGATTAGTAAAATTTGGTATTTCTGATTTAGGGACATCCATTTTTAGAAGATTGTCAACCTGTGATTTTTCAGGATACATGCTATATTCCAAATCTGAATAAGTTTCAAGTTCATATTTGATTTTATTAGCACTTGAAAAAATAGGAGAACCTGTTGCATGAAAAGAAAAAGGGAATAATACATTAAAACCTTGAGATTTTTTAAATCTAGCATCAAAATCACATTTAGTCATAGTATAAGCATGACCAAGATGGAGTCTTCCATTCATATAAGGATAAGGAAATGTAACAAAATATTTTGGTTTAGAAATATCAACATTGGAATAGATATTTGTAATAGAAGATCTAACAGAATTACAAATATCAAATAGTTTCAACAGTTTAATTGATGATTGAATAGTATCAGACATGATAGAATATATTATGTATATTAATAAGATAATAATAACAGAACAATAGATTAATATAAATTTCAATTTTTTATATTGTATCAGGATCTAAAAAACAAAAAAAGACAAGAATAAATGACAGAAATGAAATAAAAAACAATAAATTTAATTGAATTGAATCAATTGAAAAAATCGAAAAAATTATAAATAATAAAAATTTAAGATTCTAAATTAAACAATCCCTATATTCTATAAAGAAACCTTTATCATATTTTTTAATATATATTTGATATACCCCCTCTATATCAAATGTAAAATCATCTTGTGATATATAAACAATCATATATTTATTTGTTATTTTTGAATAAGGAATAATACAATAAAAACCGAATCTAAAAATCCATTCTGCTAAAATAATAGAAGGGTCGTCTTTAGAAATAATATCAAGTAATTCCTTAAACATTATAAAATTTTTAATTGAAGCCAAATTAGTATCACAATTAAAAACAGCAAAAGAAAATATAGAAATAATACCCCCATATGATTTGATTTTATTAAATAGAATATTTAAAGTTTTATAAAAATTAATAGTAAAATCAGAATCATATTTAATTTGTTTATAATTATCAAAATCAATAATTAAATCTGTTGATTTAAATTTTTCTTTTAAATTTTCAATAATATAACTATTATTTTGAATTGTAGGCATCATTGTATAAAATATTTTAGTAATAATATTATGAGTAGAAGAAATAAATTCTCTTTTATTTGTTTCAATAAATTTTATTTTTTTCGAGTTTGATACAAATTTGGGAGTGAAATATTTTTTATCAGAGAATGATTCATTTGGAGAAATTATCAAATGTATTATTTGTATATCAGGATTTTCAGTTGCAAATTTTTCTAGATGGACTGGAAATAATTGTCTCCATTGGAATGTATAATTAGAATCGTTTTCTATTATATATTCTTCCATCGCAGCACCAATAGTTAAATGAAACAAGATAGGTGATTTTATTTTTTCTATTAAATTATTTAATTCATTATATAATTTAACTAATTCTATTTTATAAGAAAAAATATCAAAATAACCAGATACCGGAAATTTTGGATATAGAAACCAAGGATAATTAAGTTTATCGCTATATATATCAGTCATTATAAAATGTAATAATTATATAGTATATTTGGAGAGGTATTATTAAATTTAGAATATCAATTTTAATTGCAGAATTAGTATTAGAAAAATAAATTAAACATTTTTACACAGATTTAAATTTTAGATGCAAATGTACTTTTCGTAAACAAATATCATGAATACAATTTTTAATTACTTTAATTTGATCAATAATAACATCATGAGAAGGTTTATCAATAAATTTTATTGATTTTAATAGTCTATATTTTTTTTTATCATTTTTGTGAAGAGATACCAATGCATTATGTTCATATTCTGCATCTCCAATTGATATAATATTATTAAAATGTATATCATTTGCATATTTTAAGAGTTCATCATTAAAAGCATTTATTTTCCATTCCATTGATGAATTAGAAACTTCCTGATACATTTTTCTGGCCGAAATAACTTTAATATTTTTTAAAATATTTGATGTTTTGGGAAGAACACTTGACGATATTTTAACCCATTCGGGAGCTGCATTTGTAATAATTATAACAGTACCGAATTTATTTAAAGTATCCAAAAGATTAGAAATATTATTATCTAATTTAGAAAAATAAACTTTATAACTTAATTTATTATCATTATTATTTATATCTAAACCACTTTTCATAACCCAAGTAGTAGGAAATAAAGTATCATCCCAATCCAGAATTATTAAAGTACTTTTTTTTGATAATTTTATAATATCTTTCATTTATATAAATATATATATAAATAAAAATAAAAGAGAAACATGCATATTTAATCAAATTTTAAATCTATAATATCACAATAATTTATAGAATTATTATATTTTTGTAATGCTAGATCTCTAGCTATATTATTATCATAAATTTTTAAAAGAGATAAATAATTAGTATTTTCTATAAGGAACTTTTCAGTTTCTGCAATTTTTATAGTTTCATCAATATCAATTTCATTTTTTATATATTTTTTAAAAATTGGGATTCTGTTATCATAATTAATATTTCTTTTATTTAATTCATCGATAAGACAAATAAATCTATTTATTTCATCTAATTGATTTTTTAATAGAATATCAACAACTTCATTTATATTAGGAGATCCAAATTTTATATAGGCATCACAAATAGAATTTTTTTTATATTCCAATTTATTTTCTTTAAGTTTATCGAATAATTCCTTTTTTCGTATTTTTTGTTTTAATTCAATAGAAGCACTTTTTTTTGTTTTATAAATATCAGATATTATTTTTATAACATCATCTCTTGAATAGAAAATTATATTATTGGGGCCAATATATGAAGGTAGAGTTTTTATATCAGAATCTGATATTTCAAAAGTTTCTTTTAGAATATTTATAGAGTATACATTATTATTTTTTATACATTTTTTACAGATATTTGGAGAATTCCTTTTATTACATATTTTACATTTCTCCATATATATAACATATAATCAGTAAAGAAAAAAAGAGTTATTATGATATATAAAAAATTAAAAAAAATATTAATTATTATTTTAATGATATAAAAAATAATAATTTATGTGTTTATATTATATATTTGTAAAATGGATTATTATCGTAATAGAAATAGAGATATTAAAAATACTCTTGGTATGTTTAAAGGTATGATAGTACGAGAAATGCAGCCAGTATTATCACCAGCTGGATTTAGTTATACACCAGTATCACCAAATTTTAATAATTCTTATGGAATTATGCCAGTTCAACAAGTAACAACACAAATATCAACACAATATTCATACAATTATTATAGAAATGGTATAAATGTTAGAATTACAGGATCAGAAAATGATATTAATAAGGTTAATCAAATATTGAATAATCATTTTAATCCACAGACTGGAGGACAATATGGATTAAGATATTTTCCAATATCTCCAATAATTGCTCCAATAGCTACATCTATACAATTATATGATTCATCAGATGGAAGACCAGGACCTGTAATTAATTTAGATCCCATGAGATTAGCAACTATAAACTATAATTATAATACAAATGGTATCAATGTAACATTAACAGGAACACAAGAGGATATTATAACGATTAAAGAAATATTAGATAAAAAATTAGTTAATGATATAAAAGTTGAGGAAACAGTAACAATTGATAATAGAAAATTTTACGGATCAGGAGTAATGATATTTGAATCCGATGTAAATTCAGAAGGAAAACCTATATTAAATGTTTTATTAGTTGGTTCTCCAGGTGAGAACATATATAATGATTTTGGAGGATTTTTATCAAGTGTTGTAAATAATGAGAATAATGTATTAGAATTAAATGCAAAATCACAATTAAAATCAAATAGTGCAATTTTATTTGATTTTGATAATGTAAAATTAACAAGGGAAATTGAAGAAGAAAAAGCATATATAGATGTTCCTAATGATGATGGCAAATATTTTAGATGTTACATAATATGTTTAGATAGAAAACATGGAGGAATAGCAGAAGGATTTCGATATAATCAAATAATAATTAATCCATATAATCCTTATGGAATAAGAAATATAAATATAATTATTAGAGTTAAAATATGTAGTAATTTTTCTAAATATATAAATGGGACGACACAAAAATGCACTGATGAAAATGGTGATGAAAGAACTTTTTCAGATAGAGCAAAAAAAATATTTAAAGAATTTATTAAAAATCCAACTTTAATTAGGAAATTAAGATCGAAACCATCAAAAAGTATAACAATACCAAATGTTACATATGGTGTAATAGCTACAATAAAAATACAATAAAAAATATTGATATTAATAGTTATAAAACATTAAGATTATAAATTTATATAATCTCAATATAAGGTAATTATGGGAATATTAAATTTTTACAAATGGATAAAAGAATCATACCCATCATCATTTAAAAAGTATTATTTTGATACATATGATCATATATATATTGATTTAAATTATTTATTACATATGTCATCATATGGAATAAAAACACAAAATGAAATAATAGAAAGGTTATCAAATATGATAGAATCGATATTATTACATTGCAATCCAACAAAGACAGTAAATTTACTTACAGATGGATCATGTTCAATAGCAAAATTATTATTACAGAGAAAAAGAAGATTAACATCTATGAGAACTCTATCAGATAAGATAAAAACAGAAAAGGATTTAGAAACAAGTGAATTAAATTTTACACCAGGAACTAAATTTATGAATGAACTTGAAAAAAAACTAGAAAATTTAATAAAAAAGATAGAATTCGTATATAAAATAGAAGTAAAATGTATACTTGATTCAGAAGATGAAGCTGAAATAAAAATCAAAAGAAATTTAATGGAAAATAAAATTAATAATCCGAATGATACACATGTTGTTGTAACAAATGATGCAGATGTTGTCGTAATTTTATCAACATTAGAATATATTCATAATGTATTTATATTTTTTAAGGATCCTAAAGTAGGCATGCAATTTTTAAGTATAAGTGAATTATTATGGGAACATACAAAAAAATTTGGATTAACAAAAAATTTTGGATTAGATTTCGGATTTATTAGTATATTAATGGGAAATGATTATTTACCTAAAATTAATTTTCTTTCATTGGATAAAGTATGGATGTCATATAAAATCAATACTAATATACATAAAAAATCTTTAATTAATAATAATTTAGAAGTAAATAGTGATTTATTAATAGATATATTAACAGATTCAATAGGATTAACAAAGAGATATTTAATATCAAAGTGCGATATAATAGAATCTAGAAAGGAATTATATAAAAATTATTTAGATGGATTAATGTGGTGCTTTAATGTATATTATACTGGAAAATGTGAAAGATATAATTATATGTATGAATATTCCGATTCGCCTAATCCATTAGCGTTAATATTATGTATAAATAATAGAAAAGATTTATTAAAAATAAATAATATAAAATCTTTACCAATAGAGAAAGATTTATATACAATTTTATTAATACCAAAATCAGCAAAAATATTAATAGATAAAAAATATTATGATTTTATGAATAAAAAAATTCTATTATATGATGAAGAGGAATGTAATGATTGTATAAAATATTATAAAAATATAAGTGAATTAAATAAGGAAATAAAAAAATATGATGAAAAATCAGATAAATATTTAGAATTAAAATCAAAAATAAGTAATATATCAAAAAATAATATTAATCATAAAAAATTACATGATCCATTATGTTCTTCTGATATAGAAACTATTATAACAGAATTTAATAATTATAAAAAAGAAATTTAATATATATATAATATATAGTATGGCACATAAATCTCCTATTTCTCCAGTAATGTTATATGTAATAATAGCAGTATTAATTGCATTTGTATTAACAGCATATAATATATATAAAGGGATTTCAAACACTTGGGCAATGTCATTATTAAGTTCAAATATGGTAGGTATAGTTATAGCATCTGCTATAATATATTTTGTAACAAATTATGCAGGAGAAACCTTTGGTTGGTTATTATTATTATTATGTGCTGTTTCATTATCAGCAGGAGCAATGGGACAGATTTAATTATTATTTTGTTTATTCATAAGCATTTGCATCATCATAGGATTTTTATTAATCATATTCATTAGTAACAACATATTTTCTTGGGTATTACTATTTACATCTTGATTATTTTTATTATTATCAAGTTGTTTCTTTTGTTGTTTTAAATTTAATTTAAGTTCTTCTTTTTCATATTTATCATCAATTTCCTTTAAAAAATCTTGTGGTTTTATAATTTCTTTTTGATATAATTCAAATATCTCTTTCTCTTCTTTTGGAACAGCAATCATTATAAATTTAAATCGATGTCCATATTTAAAAATACATAAATTATATATTTTTATAATATCTTCTTGTGGTACATCATCATCACCATAACCAAAAGGAGTTAAAACTAACATATTATGATTACCAGCAATAGCAGTTTGAAATACACATTCAATAGTTGCATAAATTTCTAGAAAATTACTTGCAGACATTTTTGTTCCATCATCGTCAATTAATTTTGGTTTTGATATTGTTGATGCAACAATTAAACCAAATCTATAAACCAAACCAAGATTAATACCACCCAACATTGGATTTCTAATTACAGTTACCCATTTATTATAAACACATTCATTGCCTTTTAGAGGATAAGGATTGTGCAATGATACAGTATTTACAAAATTTGTTCTTAATATATATTCTTCATCTAATATTCCTTCAAGAGATTCAAAAGATTGACCATAAAAATCTTTTCCTACTATTTGTAATGCACACGGATTTATACCATTTAATAAATTAGCATTAAGACCTTTCAAACAATAATTATATAATACATTTATAGCATGTTGATTATAAACAAAAACAGAACATATACTATTTATATTACCTAAATTAAAATTGTTAGCTAATATATTTTTAACAGGTCTTAATGTTATACATGGTTTATATAATAAAAATTTTGAATGTTGAATATTTTTATTTATTAAATATTGTTTCTCTTTTTTTTCTTTATATTTTGCAGTTTTTCCAGAATCTTGGTACATTATCAATTTATAAATTATAGATATATATTTATGATAATAAAATAAACGTAAAAAATTGATAATAAAATTCTATTGATTATTATAATTATGGAATTATAATAAATATATATATATAAATTATAATTATATAATAATGTCATCATATACGAAGATACCTATAACATATAGTAGAGAGGGTAAAATAATTATAAAATCTGGTAAATTAAAAAAAAAGAATAGATTTGGATTATGGGATATACGAGATTTTTATATTTTTCATAATAATTCAAATGAAATATATATTGGCTATGTTCATAGAGGATTTGAATGTACAATACAAATACATAATAATTATATAATTAAAAAATTAAAAAATGAATTTGAAATTATAAATGAAACAAATAGTAATGTTATATGTCATTTAAAATCAGATGATGATGATATAGATGATTGGATTGAAAAAATGCAACATAAAAAAAATATAGAAAAATCTCCAGTAATAGAACATAAAAAACATAAAGAAAATAGAATTTTATCACCATCTCCATGCACTGATGAACTTTTAACTGTTGTAAAAAAAATAACTGGAAAATATATAAAAACTGTTGATAGTGATGATGATAGTTATTCTAGTGATGATGATGTATATGATATATATGAAGATAATAAGGAGACAAGAGATATTAATAATAATAATTTAATAATATACGAATTTAAAAAAATAATATATGATACATCAGATGAATATTTAAAATCATTTGCATTAGTAATTCAAGATATAATTGAAAAATATAGTAATGGTAAATATACAAAAGATGATATAAAAAATTTCGTAACTCCAGAATTAGTGATAATATTTAATGATTTAATATCAAATGGAATAAAAACAGAAAAATTAAATTTAAAGGATTTAAAAAATATCGGAGTAATATTAGAATCTGAAAATATAGCAGGAAACTTATATAAAGCTATATCATTTGAAATACCTGATATTATAAATGATTCTATAAATAGTACAATAAATGATGGTGTGATAAAAATAAAAAATGATTTAGAAAAATTTACAAATATGTGGGTACAACAATTTTATAGTGATACAAATTATACATTAAATGATTTAATGATAACCTTTTTTGAATATTTAAAAATATTTGATAAAATAAGTAAAAGTAAAATATTTTTAGAAATGCGAAAAAAGATAAATAGTGTTATATATGAACTTATAACTTATAAAATAACATATGAATTTGTAGAAAAAAGTTTGACTATTATTGATGAAAAACTTTTATTAAATATGATTAAAATAATAGACAATATTTTACCGATAATTAAAAAATTTTGTTCAGAAAACAAAGATGATGATATTTATAATATGATTATAAATCAAACAAATCAGGCATTTAAAATAGTAATACCAAATTATTGCGATATTATTAGTCATGAATCTAATTATATTAGAAAAAAAACATATATATCAAGTTTATTACAATTGACTGAGAAATCTGATTTTTATGAAAGAAAATGGACAAAAAATATATTAAATGATAATTGCCAATTAATATTAAATGATATTGATACATTGTATAAATTTTGTGAGGAATTAAATAACAGAGATATTATAAATGATATTATTATAAATTATATAATATTATATATATCTGTTTTTATTATCACTATAAAAAGAGATAATAAATTAAAGATGATAGATAATATAAAAAAAAATATAAACAATATTTATGATTTTTTAAATGTAGAAGATGACAGAATATTTTATATTAAAAAAACAGTATTAACATTTATAGATATGAAAAAGTATAGTTCTTTAAAACAGGATATACAATTTATGGAATTATTTGAGGAAACTTTACATATAGTTGATATAATTAATTTTGATTTATTTTGCTCGTCTATAATTAAATGATTATAATAAAAGTAAAATACATATAGATAATAATAAAATGGATCCATCATCAGTAAATATACCAGAATTAATAAAAGAGGGTAAAGATAATGATGAATACTACTGTGTAAAACAGATGGAGGATATGTTAGAGCATTTGTATAAAACATATAAAAAATCTAGTTTTAATGAGAATCCGAAAGTATTTTTATGGGGAATTAATGAACATAAAATACAATCTCTTATATTAAATATAAATGATGATAATATAATAAAAGGATTAAATGATTTTGATGTAAATATAGAAAATTTAATAAAATCAAATATTGTCGTTACTGGATCATATATAAGATCTATATTTCAATCAGATGATGATGATGATAATGTAAATAAAATAAATAAAGAAATAATATTAGATTCATTTAATCCAGAAATTGACTGGAATACTATTACAAGTTTAAATAAATTTAAAGAATCAGAAGAGTATTATTTTAGAATAATAGGAGATAAAAAAATAACTATAAATAAAAAAATAAATTCTAGTCCTTCAAGTATAATATTAAAAAACAATTATTTACACAGAATTGGTTTTTTTAATAATGATTTTTATGTAAGTTCTATGTTTCTATTAGAATATAATAAAAAATTAGATATAATAACATCATCAATATGCGATCCTCTATTCAATATACCTGTAGATTTATTTGGTATCTATCAAAAAAAACAGAAATCTGATAATATCTTCAATTTAATTAAAAAAAAAGATTTAAAATCAATTACAAATATTAAAAAGAATCAAAATATAAATCATAATGAATTACAAAATTCTATTACAGCAATAGAATATGCTATCAATTTATTTATCAATGAAACACATCCAGTTATAATAGATCAATTAAGACAGATAATATTATATTTAAATTCATTTTCATATATAAGGCCTCCCTTTTTTTATGCAAAATATATAGAATTATATAATAAAGATTTATCATTATTTAATCAATTAAAATTATCATTACCAATAAAATATAAATCGTTGGAAGAACAGGAAATAATAATTATAAATAATAAAAATGAAAAAAATTATATAGATAATATTAATAACTTTATTATTAATTATTTTATAGAAATAGATTCTTCCTTATATTTTTATGAATATATTGATTATATATCAAAATCAATAGACAAAAAAATTATAGATTCTATTATTAAATATAATTCAGATAATATAATTATAAAAGGTATTGAAAGTGATATATTAAATGAGTATACAATATATAAAATAGCGATATATTCAGAAAAATTAGATATATTAAAATTAATGAAACATGAAATAAATATCGAAACTGCTGTAAATTTTCTTGAAGATACCATAAAAATGGGATTATGTAAATCCTTCTATTTTTTATATAAACTTGATAAAAATATTTTAACAACTAATTTTGAAGATGATAATACATTATTGCATCTTATTAATAATAATGGTAAATATCAGGATCTTATAAATATAATAGTAAAATTAGATAAAACTATTCTAAATAAAAAAAATAATTTTAATGAAACACCTTTAATATATCATTCAAAAAAAAATATATTAATTGTAAAAGAATTATTAAAATATGATCAAGATCCTAATTTTTTTGATAATAATGGTAACAGTTTTATTCATAATTTGGTTAAATTAGGAGATTATGAGTTATTAAAAATATCATTACATTTATATCCACATTTATTAAATATTGAAAATAAAAAAAAGGAATCTCCTATATTGATAAGTGCAAAGGAGGGTAAAGAAGATATATTTTATTTATTAAAGGGTTTGCAAGCTGATTTAAATAAAACAGATATATATGGGAATACAATATATCATTATATATGTAAAAATGAAATATGTATAGGAATGACTATTGAAAATAAAGAAAATTTATTTGGATTTACACCATTCGATTATAATGGATTATCTGATAGTTATTATTATTTTATTTAACCATCCATTAACAATGCTCCTTTTTTCGCCAATTCATCAGCTATTTCGTTACATTTTGCCTCATATGATGTACCATTTGTATGAGCTTTAACATGAATAAATTTTATAATTCCTTTATGTTTTTTTATCATTGAATAAATAACCTTTATTATATCTTTATTCATAACTTCTTTTTTATTTGCAGTTTTCCAATCATTTTTAATCCATGATTCTATCCATATGGTTAAAGAATTTATACTATACATAGAATCAGTATATATATTAATATCAACGGATTTACTTTTTTTTCGTATTACTCTTATAGCCTTATATATTGCAAATAATTCTGTTCTCTGATTTGTTAATGGTTTAATTCTAAATTTATCATAAATATTAGAAAATTCTGAATTGGGAAAATATACACCATATCCAGAATATACACCATCTTTTTTATTCATGGCAGATCCATCTGTAAAAACATCAATTGGTTTTAAATATTTTGTCATCTATTTTGTTATTATCTATTACTGATATTAATTGTGATATTATTTTATCTTTTTCTGTAATAGATATATTATTTTCAATTATTTCTATATATTCCTTTTTATTTTTTTTATATTGAAGATTTATACAAAATTTTCCTTCTATTAAATTATCATTTTTTATTTCTACAATTTTATTATTAGGATAAAAACAAAAATTTAAAGAATATATTATAAAATTATCTATAAAAAATAAAATACTTACCATTCGTAAATATTCACTTGTAAATATTTCATCCTTTTCTAATAAATTTGATACAATTTCGCAATCATAGTTTATATATTTAAATTTTGTAATTACAATAAGAGGATTTTTTTTATATTTACCGAGATTTGTTATTTTTGCATTGTTTTCATTTTCTATATGTATTTGATAAATATCTTTTAAATCTTTTTTATTTATTAATTTTTTTGGATCAAACGTATTTTTCATTATAAAAAAATAAATTATAAAAAATATTAAATATAAACCCATTTATTTTTATTATTTAAATAGTTTTTATATAAAATTAAACAATAATACAATTTAAATAATAAAATAATTATATCACGTATTATATTTATTTTGAAATACAATATTATAAAAAATATATATTATGAATGGTAATATATTACATGATATAAAAATAATAAAATGTGATCAATGTAATGAAATATGTAAAGATAATACAGAATTATATGATCATATTTTAATAATTCATGATAAACTTTTTGCCGAACCTTATTCAAATTATGAAATAAATAATTCCGAGGAAGAAGATAATAATTCGGAAATAGAAGATAATAATGTTGATCAAATAGAAGATAATAATATTGATCAAATAGAAGATAATAATATTGATCAAATAGAAGATAATAATGTTGATCAAATAGAAGATAATAACGTTGATCAAATAGAAGATAATAATGTTGATCAAATAGAAGATAATAATGCTGATCAAATAGAAGATAATAATGTTGATCAAATAGAAGAAGATATTAATAATAATATAGAAAAAAATAGCGAAGAAGAAATTAAAAAAGCTCTAGTAAGCAAATCAAATGAAGCTCTTGATTTGCTTATAGAAAAAGTATTAACAAAACAAATAAATGAATTAATAGCATCACGTAATAAATCCATAGAAGAATCAAAAATATCAGATAATAATATAAAATTAAATGATAATCCTATTTTTTCTATTTTATATACATCTCCATATAAATCAAAAATACCAATAAGACCTCCGCCTTATTCCCCATTAGCATATTCAAGAAATTCATTACTTGACACATCAAGACATAATAAATATTTATCAATGTCTTATCCATTATATTCTAAAAAAGAGAATTCTGATAATAACATTCCAGAAATAAATTTATATAATACTATTTTATCACATCCAAATGGTAAATTTGAATGCCCAATATGTAAAAAAAAATATATTACACAAGCTCATTTAGGTGAACATTTTACAATTACACACAATGATTATACAGAACAGTTAGTATTAGATAATAAGAATGTAACAGGTTATCCAGGATTTGAACTTTTAGAAACTATAGGAATGATATTACCATTAGATAAAAAAGAATTACATAATATAATATCGGAAAATAAAGAATGTGATATATGTGATATAAAATATTCATTAATTGATAAAAATGAATCATCTGAAAATTCATATCCAATGATATTAACATGTTGTAAATCATATATTTGCAAAATGTGTATAGAAAAACATACATCTTATACAAATTCTATTAAATGTCCCTATTGTCTAGTTGATCATACTAAAAACAATTTAGATTATATAACAATAATAGAATTTGATAATTGTAATAAAGAATCATGGTTAGAATGGAAATTAAGAAATTCGCATATATATGACTGTTAAAATTTCTCTATAAATCTTTGTTCATATTGTTTAATTATATTAGAAATCTTATATCTATCTTCTTTTTTACAATTTTCTAATAATTTTTTTTGTTTTTCTGACAATTCTATTATTGATATAGAATAGTAATCATCAAAAGATTTATTAATTTTACTATCTCCAAAAAACATATTTTGTTGAACTATATTAGATGTATTAATATTTTTTGTAAAAAATATTTTTAAATTATTTAATATATTTTTATTATCATTATTAACAGCTTTTATTAAATTTCTAACTGTTATATTTACAATCTTGGCATCTTTATCAATTTCAGTTGGTATAGGTATAGAATCATTGTTAAAAAAACAATCCACTGTTTTTTTTATAATATCTAATTGATCCATATCACTTTTACATATTATTACATCATATACATCTGTATTTTTATAATTTGTTATTTTACTACAAAAAATACAACCTTTGTAAATTTTTTTGTTTATATAGACATTAAATAATTTTGTATAGACACCTGAACAAAAAGAGCAATTTGATTGTGATATATTTTTATGATAACTAAAATTTTCTATTGAATCTGGTAAAAATCCGAATAATAATTCTTTAATAATTAAATCATCAGACCAATTCATGTTATATACTTAATTTTATATTTGTATGTTATTTTTATATAATATATTTCAATTTCAATATTATATTGATATAAGTATAATGGAAGAATATGAAAAAATAGAAACTGCTCTATTAGAAGGTGTTGAAAAATATGAAATATATATAAATAAAATATTATCTAAAGGAACTAATACTACAATATATATTGGAAGAAAAATAAAAAATAATGAGAATATAGTTATAAAAAAATTAGAAATAACTAATAAAACAACTACTTTACAAATGCAAGAAATTGTTACAGAAACATCAATAAGCAATTTTTTAAAAAATAAAAAATCTGATAATATTGTAAAAATTATAGATATAATTGAAAATTTTGATAATACATATATAATAATGGAATATTATGAAGGAGGAAATTTATTAGATTTAATGATAAATAAAAAAATAGATAATAATAATATAAAAATATATTTTAATCAGATATTAAATGCTATAAGTTTTCTTAACGACAATAATATTGTTCATGGTGATATAAAACCTGAAAATATTTTATTAACAATTGATAAAAAAAATATAAAAATATGTGATTTTTGTTTTGCAAAAAAAATAAATAATATAGATAAAAATTTATTAGTTAGAGGAAGTCCACTTTATATGCCACCAGAGCTTTTAAATAATAATTATAATATGTTTCAATCAGATATATGGGCATTAGGAATGATATTATATGAAATGATTTTTGGATATCATCCATTAAAAAAATGTAAAGATATAAATGATTTAAAAATTGAAATTTTAGAATTAAATAAAAAAATAGATAATCATGATATAAATAATATAGATAAATCATGTATAGAATTATTAAAAAGAATGTTAGATATTAATGTTGATAATAGAATAACATTAAATGATATTAAAAATCATGATTGGATAAAATTATTTTGAATTTACCAATCTATATAATTCACTATATAATTCACTATCTACTTTTTCTTCACCAGGTGATGGAGTAACACTGTTACTGCGATCTGCTATATCTGATGGGCTCTCTCCATAATTATTTTCAATATATTTATAATCAGAATTATATTTTTCGTCTGATACTATTAATGCTACTAATTTTATATTATAATTTATACATGCAAAATATAGCATTGTATTACCAGAATAATCAATAGGTTTTATAAATTCGTCATATGACATATGTTTAAATAATAATTTTATAATTTTTAAAATATCATCAGTTTTTCTAGCAATATATTTATTAAATATAAATTTTAAATCTACAGTATTAATTGTACTACCTTGTAATAATAAAAATTCAACTATCTCATATTTTAATATAAATAAATTTAATAATGTAGTATATCCATTTTGAAATTCATATTGAAATTCATATATGTCATATATTCTATATGTGTTATTTATATCAATGCCAATAGATAAATAATATTCAAGACTTTCTATAATTTTATCATTTAATTTATTTGTTATTAAATATTGTAATTCAGAAGCAAAATAACTTTGATTTTTAATTTTTATATCATTATCACTATCATTATTATAAAATTTTATAAATATATATATATGTATATAATTAAAAATATTTTTTGGTTTATAGTAATCACTAATATTTATATTTTTTATAAATTCTACATCATCATTTACTAATTGATATTTATTATCAGCAAATATTATAAAATGATTTTCTTCTTTGTCTTTATCCAAAATTATAAAATTATATTTTCTAGATATTTCATTATTATCTGCAATAATTTGTAATAATTTATTGTAATTAATTTTTGTAATATTTATGTCTAGTTCATCATTATAATAATTTTTATTATCATCACATGTAAAAAATAATGTCTGATGAACTCCGATTTGAACTTCCATTTCTTTAACTAGTGAATTTAAATATACAGATATAATATCATTAATATCTATATTTTTAAATTCACTATTTAATTTCTCATTAAATATTAAAGATTTATCATCTAATAGACAATATGATAAAAATATAGATAATAATATAGTTTCGTTATTATGCGCACCATGATGTTTATCATCTTCACTAATATCATCAAAATCTGATTTTCTTACAGTTTTTAAACCACATATAGCACCATTTATAGCATATTTTATAGATTTTTGTTTATGTAGTTCAGAACTATGTCTAAAATTTATTAGCATATCATCATCTTTAAATCTATCTATACGTTTTTCTCTTTCAAAATATAATTTAAATCTTTCTTGAAAATTATATAAATATTTTTTTAATGTAGTAATGACTTTATGATAAATATCTAGATGTTTTGTAAATATTATGGGTAAATATTTTTTTCTGTCTCTTAATTCAGCTAATTCAATAATTTCATCAACGGATAAAAATAATAATTTTTTTTGTACTTGATCCTTTATACCATCTTGAAATAAAAAAAATTGTTGTATAGAATCATTCCAACATTCACCATTATGTTGTTTAAATCCTATAGATAAACACAATGGGTCATGTTTTATAGCATTATATTTTTCTAAAACAGTTTCACCACCTATTTGATTTTTTAATATTAAATATTTATTTTTATATTTCAAATATTTACTTTTATAATCCATATATTATTATAAAATAAAATAAACTAAACTAAACTAAACTAAACTAAACTAAACTAAACTAAACTAAACTAAACTAAACTAAACTAAACTAAACTAAACTAAACTAAACTAAACTAAACTAAACTAAAATAAAATAAAATAAAATAAAATAAAATAAAATAAAATAAAATAAAATAAAATAAAATAAAATAAAATAAAATAAAATAAAATAAAATAAAATAAAATAAAATAAAATAAAATAAAATAAAAT
>Ga0208088_1000010_pt1 | contig 37007 bp, 30 predicted proteins | sample LakMenEpi02Apr12_FD_150661 | JGI IMG/M metagenome (GOLD analysis project Ga0208088, IMG submission 150661) | Freshwater microbial communities from Lake Mendota, WI - 02APR2012 deep hole epilimnion (SPAdes) | ecosystem: Environmental > Aquatic > Freshwater > Lake > Epilimnion/Euphotic zone ...
TTCTTCGAGACATAATTCGTGAATGTAATTATCTCGCGCATCCTTCGCGAGGATTCCTGCACAAGATATTTCATAAATCAACGAATCTCCGCCAGGAACACATTTATGCATTAACATAGGATCAATATTGCCCCTATTAAAATAAGGCCCATCTACGCAAATAATATATTTTTCCGGGTCATTAACGTTTAATTCGGTAATACATTCGCGCATAGATTTCATTGTTGCTTGCAATATGTTCATTTCGTCAATTTCTTGTTCGCTCGACCAACATATTTTCCACGCAATGGCATGCTCTTTTATATAACAAGCAAGTTCTTTTATTTTTTTGCTTGACAATTTTTTTGAATCTTTAATTTCGGGATTCCTATGCGCGATTATAACCGCAGCGGAGTATACCCGTCCAAACAAAGGACCGCGACCTGCTTCGTCGACACCTATTATCGTGCGCATTATATATTAATGCAATGTCCTTTTCAATTAACAATATTATTAGCGCGATCACAAGCATTTTGTGCAATTTGGCGCAACTGTGTTTCATAGTTTTTTGCAATTTCAAATGCTTCTTTCTGTTGATCTCTAAATGTAATTGCCTCATCTCTTTGTCTCTTTATTTCAGTATATCTTCTTTTTATTCTTGCGCATGATGCGAATGCACGCAACATTTTTTGCGCCGCATTATTATCTTCAAAAGCGCCTTTCGCTCTAAATGTAATTGCACGAGTTATTATGTATTCTTCTTTTTCCTTTTTTGCGTTGTATAACATAAACACGAATAAAGTTCCAATAAGATTAGATTCGACAATTATCTTATTTGATTTATGTATTGAATCTATATAACTCATATTTATATGGACTACTTCATCTAACGCATTTTTATGATCAGAAATTGCTTGCAATGCAATTTCGCGAAGAGAATGTTCATGCGAATATGAACGTTTAGTTCCCCTTTGGCGTCGCATGATGTTTTATTATTAAAATAACCTATTTGGCTTAATATAAAATAAAAAAAAATCAATTTAGGGTGTTATAATATAAGAAGATGGCGTGCCCAATTTAATCAAAATATGCTCGATTAAGGTAGTATCGTAATACATATCAGTATTATTTTATTTTTATAAAATGATTATTAACTTGTCTATAATATAATACTGTATTAATATTATGAATTAAAAAAATTTGCACCATAATCACAGAGAGATAATGGCAGATCAAGCACCAGGCTCACCAGATAACCGCAGGCGAATTCCGCAGCCGGAAGTTGCGCCACCCCTGGTCCGCAAAGTTCGGGATCAAGCTGTTCCAGTTTTGAGTCCTGAAGCCCAGAACACAAATGCTTTCCGGCAGTTGCAATTTGAGGATGCCATTGCTGCCGCCGATCATAACAACGTTCAAGGTGTTGTGAATGGCATTGCTGTGGTTGCAATAGCCGACGACTCGGATGACATGTCGGACGACGAATAATCGATAACCGATTTACATATTTATCATATTAATATTTTAGTTCTATTCTTTTAATTTTTATAATAGATGTATTTGGTATGACAGGACAAAATCCTGTTATACCAAATATGTCTTTGATATAGGCATAATCAGTAAATTAATTCGACTAATAATATATTGCAATTATGCCTATATCCCATCTATTACCCAAAATGACCCGTCTGTCCCTACAATTATAATCTTAGAACCGGTATAACACCCCATCATAGCAACAGCACCAGGTGTGCTAAACGTAATTGGAATTATAAAAGAAAAATCGATACTTGCAAGTTCATTGGTGCCAAGTAGCCAGATCATATTTCCGGTATTAATACTTGAAACTAATGTAAACCCTGATGGAAAATCTATGGATGGTGCTGTTGCTTTGGTGATAATATCATATTGTAGAATTGATGTGCCGTTTTCTATATATAAATTAACGCCATCTGTATCAAAAAGGCGAAATGCAGTGTCATATATATTAAATGTTATACTACTTTGTATGAAACCGGCTATAGTATAAATGGTTGGGGGGTTATTAGCATTTGCTAAATAACTGAAAGTTGATATATCAAACATATGGTTATATTGAATATTTTGTATAAAACCAACTTGAAACCCGTTATATCCTAGAGGACACATAAGAATATCTGTAAATTGTGCTAGCTTATCCCAATTAACATTATCAACATTACGTAGATAATTAATTGTATTATCGGTAGCTATATATTTAATTAAATGTGTATTAGTAGGTGGGAATAGTATAGTTTTAATATCAGATGGAAATGGAAATACATCTGGTTCTTGTGTATATGTGTCATCATTATAATAGCTATACCTACCTATAACACCAGATGCTATATTCATAAAAATATGGCCATAATCAGATATATATCCTAAGAACGTATATCCTGTAGGCATTGTTTGTGTATAATTTGTTATTGGGTTATTAAATACACCTTCGCATCGGAATAATGTATTGTTTGAATATACAATTATATTATCCCCATCAGCCTCTCTACCATAACACATAAAATCAGTTTTATCAAAAGAAGGTATTGTACATATTTTATATATATAAAATCCACCTATGGTGTTAATGAAAGGTTCATAATAGGTATAAAATGATTTAATTTCCGTGCTTACTATATCATAAATTGTGCCATCTGTAAATAAAAAACTTATTATTGCATTCGACCCGTAGTTTATACCAATACATTTTAATAATGGTATATTACTACTAACAGGAAAATAACTAGTATCAAGAGGAATAACTGTAAATGTGCCATCAGGCTTAAATATAATCATTCCGTTATCACAAAGTATCCATATATTTCCACTAATATCTGCAAAGTATTCAGTAATTTGAGATACAGTTATCGTTAAATTGTTATAAAGATCTGTGGCAGTCATTACTATTGTAAACACCTCTGCGCCAATTTGTAGTTGCCACAAATCACCTCCATAATCAAACATTATTATATCTGTGGTTGCTACAAGAATATTTGTTCCAACAGTTAAATTAGATGTTGGAAAATTTACAGGGACAGTTATTTGTGTCTTAACTGGATTTAACCATCCACTTATTGGAATATTACTGAAAGGATTAGTTTGTAGTAGATTAATTGTTTGTTCTGTTGATTCATTTGCATTCATTTGATATTCACCATAATTAGACGTAGGATTACCTGTAATAAGCGAATAACCTGTTGCAGGAAATGCGCCAGTAGTTCCCGCAATTACATCATAAGAATATGCAAATGTCTCAGTCATAACTGATATTTTGCGCCCATTAAATGTAATGTGTCCTTGTGGTGAAAATCCAGGAACTTTTGTAAGGCCGACAGGCCCTGCAATTGACCAACTAAATAACAAGGTATACGCCCCATCAGTTGCTAATACATAATAAGAAGAATTACCTGCATACTCAAAATCAAGAATAAGATTAATATAAAAAGTATCACCTTGGAATTGAATACTCGGCGGCACATCACGGTCTGATTGAATAAGGCCATTATTATCATAAATCAAATTGCCTGTATTATTATTAACTATCATACCGGCATCGCCATCAGGCCATATAATTTTATTAATATATCCTGTAATACCTCGTGTCAGAATAAAATTATTTGCATTGCCATAATTATAACAATAATAAGACGTATTTGTTATCCTATCAATTCCGCCATATATTGTAATATTTGTATTATCATCATTAGTTCCAACCGGTCCAGTCGGTCCAGTCGCACCCCGAGCTCCAGTGCTTCCATTTGGACCAGGATTTCCAGTTGGACCAATTGGCCCAATGCTACCATATGTTCCAATAGGACCAATTGGGCCTTGATAACCACGCAATCCTTGCACACCAACAAGACCTTGTGGTCCATCAGAACCAATTGATCCAGTCGGTCCAATAGGTCCAATTGGTCCTGTTGGACCTGATGCCCCAACCGGTCCTATTTGGCCTGTTGGTCCAATAGGACCAATTGCACCGGGCAAACCGGGTTGACCTATTGCACCGGTTGGCCCAATTGAACCAACCGCGCCAGTTTGCCCAATTGGGCCTGTTGATCCAGTTGGTCCAATGTGTCCAATCTGCCCAATATTGCCTTGATGACCTACACCCCCAGTTGGCCCATCAATTCCTATTTCGCCAGTATGCCCAACATTTCCAGTAATACCCGGAATATATTGTGCATAATTAGATGTAGTTATGATTACGTTATTATCGAAAATTAAACCAGACCCATTAACATTTAATTTATCAATAGATTGCACTGAAGTTATATCATTATTATTATGATCAACAACAGAAGCAGTTCCATCAAGAACATAAAAAAAAGCACCAGTTGGCCCTTTTATACCTTGTGGTCCTGTTGCCCCAAGTATCCCATCAGGACCAGTATGCCCAACGGGGCCTGTATTCCCACGCGGTCCAGTTGGACCATTTGAACCCTTTGATCCAATTGACCCAATCGGTCCAATCGGGCCAATTGGTCCAGTTGGACCGGTAGGACCTGTTGTTCCAGGTTCTATCAAAGGATTGCCAGATAAATCGGTTATACTCGTCGCTTTAATAGAACTGAAATTTGCAACATCGTCAAATATTTTTTCGGCCAAAATCGCATCGGCTTCCTTTGTTTTAATATATGTTAAATCACTTGTATTATAAAAAGTCAAGTCGTATAAAGCCATACCGCCATTATTTATGGCACCTGAAACGCGTTTGCCAGACGAACCAAGTAATAGGTATACCTCAATAGTTTTGCTAATTGGGCTTGTTATTGTCATGGTATACCCATTTTTTTCTGTTATATAAATCCGATCAGTTTGCGACAAACTACTTTGGATAAACGGTTTTGCCCACGGAACTGTTTGTTCCGCAATTACAGAAAATATATATTTTTCATGTGCTACGATATTAATTGAAAATTTCGCACCAGATGTTGTTATATTTGGATCATTATTTGCGGTTATTATCAAAGTTGGCGATGATAATTGCAAAATTGCGCCTTTATGAGAAGACAAAAACGGGGATGGACTCGGATTTGAATAATTTATATTTATAATTTCTACGTCATCCATGGATTATACTATAATATTATATTATATTATAATGTATTATAACGAAGTTTGTTTATGCAATTTTTATCAAATTATCACCGAATCGCGTCAAAATATGTGAATCATATGTAAAAATCCATGTCAAACCAGAATATCCCAATGATGACAATGTGCGCGTTTGCATTGTGTTAGTGATAATGTTATAACAATAAATGCTATCAGATGATAGTATAAATATTTTTTTGTTTAAATATGCAACAGACAAAGGAAGGGCAATCGATGCTTTATTTGTTATGGTATACGTTGTTGCACTCAATTCTATTTTATATAAATAATTGCTTGTGCTTGTATTTGTGCCAGAGCATGCCCATATAAATTGCCCATCAAATACTGCAAACGAAACATAACCTGGAATATAATATGCTAAATTATGGCCCGAGCCATCGGACGAGGTTAAACTTGTAAAACAAGAACTATCGGTATATCCATTTACTAAATACGAAGAGGTTACAATTGCTGTTTCTGTAAAATAAACAATTTTTGTCCACATATTTACAATACATATTATGCCGGTGTTATTAATGTTATCGTTAGGAAATGTTAATTGCGAGGTGTTTATAATATTTGTGCTTTTTATATATTTATAAATGTTTACTTGGTATCCGGTTATTTGTATAATATAGGAACCATCTACAATAAATTTATCACTTAAACCATAAGCAAATAATCCTAATACTATATTATTTATATGTATTCCCTCTTCATCATTAATAAAAACCAAATCATTATTAACAACACCTGACCATATCACAGGATTTTGCGATACATAAATGGTATTACTATTTAAACCGTTTCTAAAGTCAATATATGATAAGAAAAAACCCGAGCCAAAATTTGGTATAATTCCATATATTATTAAATTACCGCCTACTAAATGTGTCATCGGATTTGATCCGACATCAGTATCGCCGTTATACCTACATAACCCATATGCAATAGGCATAGAATTTCCATAAAATGTATTCCATCCTTGCATTACTTCTTTATTGTTTCTTTGTTTGGCAATACAACGGCCATTATCATTTCCTTGTGGGCCTTGTGGTCCTTGTGGTCCTTGTGGTCCTTGACTTTGAACACCGGGAATTCCTTTTGGTCCTGTATTCCCTATCGGACCTGCTGGGCCAAGCGGGCCGGTTGGTCCGGTTGAACCTGTTCCGCCCCTTGGTCCTGTCATTCCAGTTGGACCTATAACCCCTAGTGGTCCGGTTGGCCCCTTTGCACCCAATGGGCCGGGCCTCCCAGTTGGACCCCTTTGCCCAATTGGACCAACCGGGCCTGTGCCCCCTCTTGGGCCTGTGCCCCCTCTTGGACCAATTGGCCCGGTTGGTCCTAATGATCCGGGTGGCCCGCGCAGACCAATTGGACCGTTTGGGCCTGTCGTGCCAATTGAGCCTGTCATGCCAATTGGACCTGTTATCCCGATTGGCCCATTAGGTCCTGTTAGCCCGATTGGGCCTCTTGGGCCAGTAGCACCTACATTTATCCGTTGTTCTAAAATATCAATGTAATTGTCAGTAGTTAGGATTATACTCGTATTAACTAATAAATCAGAACCAGATGCGGTAATATTAACGTTATTGATTCCAATAGAGTCAAGAGCGGTAATTCCCCAATTCTTATAATCAACCGGTCCCGTTATCTGACCAGAAAATTGTCCAGTCGCACCAGTTGCACCGGTTGCACCAGTTGCACCATCATATGAATTTTTTCCAGTTGCACCAGTCGCACCAGTTGCACCGATTGCGCCAATTGAACCTGTTCCTCCCATAGGTCCGGTTTGTCCAGTTGCCCCTTGCAATCCAACAGGACCATCAGGTCCATTTGGTCCAGTTGGTCCATAAATTACTAAAATATTTTCATTAATATTCGATACTATAATTCCCGATTTAAACGTAATTCCCGCACCTTCCGGATCAACAAAAAATTTATCTTGTGCAATTACTTCATCGCCAAAGAGTTTCATATATTTTTCGTCATACAATCTGCGCAATTTTATGGAATAAATCTTAACACCTGTTTCTAAGTAATACTGAGAACCGCCTAATAAAACTCCAGGATAAATAATTGCATCGGTTTCATTATTTATAATAATTTCATATTTATCATAATTATTTATGTAAATCCTAACATCAGATCCTTTGCTTGGCAAACCGTTATAAACAAAAGGCTGAGAATCATCATTTATTTTTTCTGCAACAATACTTAACAAATAACTTTCCATTGCGTTAATTGCGAATCCGGGATAAATAGTTGCGCCGGGTGTTATTAAATTGTTTCCAGGATAACTTACAACTGATACATAATGATTGTTGTTATAAATCGCCAATTCTGCATTTCGATAACCGGTTAAATAGTAATCATTATTTATGTAATTATCCGTAGAATAATCAATATTTATTTCATTCATATATTATTATTTACATAATTAATTTTCAAAATTTAATATTGTTGGACATATGTATCAAATAATATGTTTTGATACATACCGTCATATGTTATCGCTAATGGCTTATCTTGTAATGTAAGCGTTTTTATTGGGCTAGTATAATTATATAAAAAATAAATACAAACAGTATTCGCATCAGTTAATAGCCATAGATACTGAGTATCTTGTGAAAATGCAATAACATTGTCTCCGGGGTTAATATGTGAAATAACTTCATTAGGCATAATACTGAAAATATTTGCGCCATCTGCAACTAGAATATTAACGCCGTCATACCAAAATATTGAATTGATTGAAAGAGATTCTTTTATATTAATAAAGTATTCTGAATAAGTATTTGTTTCAGGATTTATTAGATATACTTTAAGATCATTTATGTTATCAGTATTATCGAAAATAAGTGCACCAAAATCAGTAGAAAGCATCCCGATTACATTAACTAATGGAGGGCCGGTTATTTGTGTGCCTGTAGAACTGCTTGTTATTATAAATGGATACCCGTATATTGTGGTGCTACTATACAAATAAATATAATTCGTATCTGTTGCGCCAATATGTTGATATTGTGTTACGGTTATACCATTATTGTTATTAAAATTATACAACGCATAATTATTACTAACATTATTAATATAGAATACTTGCATAGCGTAAACATGAAAATCGGTTACATAATTAGCAGTATTAATAATTCCAGTTGATCCTAACGAATATTGTGTTAAATGGCCAGCGTTGTCTAATAGACAATAAAAATCAGGTTTTATAATATTTTGACCGGCCATTAATTTTACGCCGATGCTACTATTATAATTAGTAATCTTCGGAAAAGTTTCATTAGCAATAATCCATTTTTTATGAGCATATATTTGTGGCGAAATAGAGATTATGGTAGACAATCCATTTGCACCTTGTGGTCCTTGATTTCCTGGTGGCCCTACACTTCCCGGGCCGGTATAACTATCACCTTGTGGCCCTTGTGTCCCTTGCGGACCTATTCGTATCCCGGCAGGCCCTTGTGGTCCTGTTGGTCCGCGTGCGCCTTGCACTCCTACTTTGCCAGTATTCCCAATACTACCAGATGATCCAGTATTCCCAATTAATGAAATTCCGGTATACCCATCAATTCCATGAGGTCCTAATCCTCCAGTCATCCCTAATGGTCCAACCGGACCTGATGGCCCTCTCAAACCATCAGGTCCGGTTTGTCCTTGCAATCCATCAGGTCCAGTTGTCCCATGCAATCCGGTTGGACCTAATGGCCCAATGTGGCCAACAGAACCATCCGGTCCAGTGCCACCTAAACTTCCGGTATCACCAGGGTATCCCTTAGGACCAGTTGATCCCATGCCACCAATTATTGCAGACCCAGTAATTCCAGGTGTTGATTCGTTTAAAATTATAGCGCCATTATGCAATAAATTAGTATCATTGAACCCTGACAAAACATTTATCCCATCTATAAAAGTTATTGTTGATAAATTAGTTATTCCATTGTCATTAAAATCAGTTATACCATTAATTTCTTTTGTTAGGTATAAATAAACAGATGCCCCAATTGCTCCAGTAATACCCGTTGGTCCTGTTATACCACAATATCCTATAACCCCATTTGCCCCGATTGGACCAGTTGCACCGATTGGACCAGTCGCACCCATGAGGCCTATGCTTCCAGTCGCGCCCGTGCTTCCAGTTGCGCCCATGTCTCCAGTTATGCCCATCGAAATATGTGTATTTATATTACCTGTAATCCCTTGCTCATCAGTAAAACTCGCAACATGTAGACCAGATAAAAAATCGACAGTTCCGGTAAACATTTTATTTCCGGCAATTTCGTCAAAAGCATTTAGTTTGGCATAATTTACATCATTCGTTTTAGATATTGATATCGAATATATAATTGCACCGTTATTAGTAGAATAACCACTCAATAAAACGCCAAAGCGTGCAAAGGTATCTACATCAACAACAATTCCTTTTTCATATATTTTGCGGTCGGTTATGCTTATTCTTGTATCAATGTCGAATCCGTCATAAATAAACGGCTTTGAATCTACATTTAACCTTTCTGCATCTACACTAATAACGTATTTTTCTTTTGCTTCTAATAAAAAAGGTTCTTCTATTAAAGCCCCTGATGTAATTATTGCTTTATTCTGAACCGCGAGAATACATAATGAGTTATTCTGTGGAATAAGAATGCCTTTTTTATGTGAAACTAACCTTGCGGTGTTATTATTACTTGAATAATCTATAAACATTATATTATAATAAGAATATAATATTCAAATATAATAAGAATATAATAAGAATATTATATTCAAAAATTAAGATAATGAATGAGTTTGATTTTTTACAATCGTTAAAACAATACAAAAAAACATATGCGGAGGTTATACGTGCACCAAAGGTAATATTTGAACAGCCAGTTTTTGCATGGATACAAAAAGGGAGATATAATATTAGTATAGATAACGAAAATTATGACAATAATGATAATAGTTCATATTTCTTTGCTAATAACAATGTAAAAATTAGTTATACTGACAAACAAAAACCGAACGCTCAAAACGCGTTGCTGTTGCAATGGGTCAATATCGCGGATATTAACACCACTTTGTTAAACTTAGCGCGATTGCACGAAATAGGTATAAACGAAAATTCGTTTTGTTCCTTATTTATTGAATTATCAAAAAAATCGGATATAAGTTTATATAATGATACAAACGTCCCACAAGAAATTATTCTTGAAATAGAAAAAAAACGATGTATGCAAATATTAAAAGAGAGTTTAAACGCCGAAATTGCAGTGTCTCAATTACCATACCTTTATGAAATACGCATGCGGTTGTATAACGAAATCGAAAAAATAGATGCGATTCTTGCGAAGTTTCAGAATGCTGAAATAAATGCACAGCATTCCGAAGATAATGCAGAGATAAATGCAGATAATGCAGAGAATGCCCTAAATTGATTTAGAAATTATTATATTATAATATCATAACAAGAAAACATGTCAATAGAGTTATTAACAAAAGAAAACAGCAAAAATATTGCTATAACAAAGGCCGATATAGAAGAAATATTACATACTCGCGGAATTCCCATTAAAGTAAACAATTTATCTATTTATCAAAACTGTTTCATTCATAGAAGTGCAAAATTAACTATGCATGAAAAAGAAGTGTCTAATGAACGTTTTGAACTATTAGGTGATTGCATTCTGGGATGTATAACAGGAACGTATATTTTTACTCGTTTTGAAGACCAAAATGAAGGGTTTTTAACACAATTAAAAATTAAAATTATTAGAAGTAAAACGCTCGGAATGCTCGGCAAAAAGATGGGACTCGGGCGATTCATAATATTATCGCAACATGTCGAAAACGAAAATGGGCGCAATAATGTCCGAATATTAGAGGATTTATTTGAGTCTTTTATTGGGGCTTTATTTTTAGATAATGGCGGATGTGCGCCATTATGCCCTGATTGGCTAGTTAATGTATCTGAATTAACAAAATTATCGGCAGAAATATCATCTTATGAAAAAGATCACGAGGAAATGAACAAAGAGGAATTACGGTGTTATATCACAATGAATAAACGCCATCGCGAATTATCAAGATTGGTTAATATTAATAAATCCAATGGTTTCTTAATATGTCAGCGTTTTATAATTTCTGTCCTTGAAACTGAGTTAGATTTAGTGCATATGATTAACACTAATGACAATTATAAAGACCAGTTGCAACATTACTTTCAGAGATGTTATAAAGGCATGTTTCCAGAATGGAAAATCGAAGAGATTAAAGGCCCTACAAACAATCGCATTCATACAATAAGTATTTCGGATGATCGCGGAATGATAATCGGCATTGGCACTGCCAAGAAAAAAATTGATGCGGAACAAGAGGCATCACGTGTTGCATTGATTCATTTGGGGATTATTCCTGATAAAAAAGAAGATATAAGCGAACATTAATGCATTCAATATTTCTTTGGCTTAACATTCGCGATGATTATAATTGAAACATCATATGGGTTTTGTTGGCGCGATGATACTTGTCTGATGTCTTTTAATTATTAGCAAGATTACTAAATCTAATCCATCGCGTCGCAATTAGCATATTTAAATAATTTATATCTGTTATATGAATTACGGCTATTCAACCGAAACCCGCGGAATCGACGCCGCTTCTAATGAACTTATTATAGAAAATTCCGAACATTTAATTGCATACATTTATTCTAATAAAGAAAAAATGAGGTATTCAGACCCTGAAATCCGCATTGGCCTTTCTTTGAAAATATTGCTAAAAACCGAAAAGTGCTTTGAACGGGATTTATTATTGCCTATAATAGAGGATATCGAATATTTATTATCTAATAAAGGCTACTTATCTTTGTTTAATAATCCAGAATTGCGCAAAGAAGGCCTATCAAAGGAATTAATGCTTGTAAACAAATACATTGAATTATCTGACACTATTACATTAAACAGACTTGATGCATGACAGTCTCGACTTATGTTTTCTTTAATTTTATTGTTTTCTTCTGGACAATATCTAAGCATTCGCTAATCGTAGGAATTACATAACTACTTTCGTGCATAATCGCATCATGTTCCGCACTTTTGCATATTCTTTTAAATTCCTTTTGTGCTAACTTATCCGCGATTTTATTGATATCTTTGTCAAATTTATTAATATTTTTTGCAAGAAATGCTTCTAATGCATTGCTCATTATGATGAGGTGAGTTTATATTATATTATAATTATTTCAATTATAATTATATATATTGTAATGCTTGTTCCTGTTCCTGTTCCTGTTGTTGCTGCACCCGCAACTACGTTAGATGCAACAACTTTTTTTGCAGAACTTAACACATTAAAAAGCGAGAAAGAGTTATTAGAAAAATCACTTAAAACAAAAGAAGCCCAACTTGAAACATATGTCAATAAATCAAAAAAAGGCCTATTTGAACAGGCGCCGAGTCTACAAGATCACGATACCAAATTAATCACCAAAGAGTTATTAGGTAATTTCGCAAAAGATGTTAAAATTAATGATTTCATAAACAAAAACGGCAATTTATTAACTTCATATCGTAGTGCATGCGATTTTTTTAGTATGCAAATTACTAAATGTGCGGAATTGGGCGATGAGTTTATAACGTTCCATCTTCCAAGTTATATTTATGCCAAAGAAGGCGATAACCCAATAGATAATATTATAACAACCACTGAAGAACACGATAAAAACGACTTCATACGCTCATGTTATAGAAAGCCAAATATATTTTTGCAAAGAAAAGCAAAAATAGAAGAATTTGCAAAATCAGGCGATTTTAAAATGACAAATAAGTATAAAACGATTTTCGAAACATTAGTCCATGCTTGTATAAAAGACGTATGGATTAAGACCGAACATATGCAGGCAATTCGTTCATATATTAAGAAGGAACGAATCTTGTTTGACGAAAAAGACCGGACTAAAATCACGGCGGCAATTATTTATACTGATATAATTTGCGGAACACAAAAAACAAGTGCACTTGATACGTTTAAAGCCAAAAAAGAGTTGGCTATAAAAATAAAGGCTAAGGATAAAGCAATAAATAAAGATACATCAGATATTGTCATATCTGATATTATTATAGATATAATAAAACCGCCAGTGCCAACAATTGCAATTAAACCCTCTGATAAATCATATGCGAATGCATCAACAAAGTTTCTCGCAGACAAGCATACTGGTGTTGCAGAGGATGATTTGGCTGCTCTTACGTATGAAATTATTGTAATCAATGATGAAATAGATCCTACTAATATAAGCCTATCTGAAAAGTTTAAATTTGACAAGGCAAAATATTATAACTCTCGCGGAGATGGCAACTGTGGTTTTGCTGCTATTGCACAGATTTATAATAACAAAGATGACGATGGAACAGATGTTGATATAACTAAAAAAATTCAACCATTGCGGGATTTACTTAAAGATGCTTATATCAAATTTAGCGCAAATAATGCATTAAAAAAAGAAATAAATCCTTTGTTTAATGAAAATGATATCATACAAAATGGCGATTTTAGTAATACATTTGCCCAATATGCGGAACATATAAATAAAAATGGCATATTTTCCACAACAGATGATTTTATAGTTATGTTAAAATTATTGGGGGATATTCAGTTTGCTTTGCTTATGACTTATAATGATAAATGTATGTTGTCATATAATAATATAAAAGTTATTGACGGAGTAATACCATTTTATTATGTTTTTTATAATGTAAATCGCAATCATTGGCAACTCATGCAACACAAATATGTCCGTAATTGGGACACAGATTTTGCACGTGCAACCAATGTATTAAAAGCATTATCAAAATAATTCATTAATTAATAAATAAAATATGATGAATATTACATTGCATTATAATTAATTATAATATTCATCATATTTTATATTATGTCGCAAAAACAAATAAAAACAACCAGTCAGTTTGAAGGGACATATGGAATAATAAAGCAAACAAAAACAGCGAGTATAGTCAAAAAGATTTATAAACACGATGCATTATATTTTACAACAATAAAAGAAATTGCGATTTATCGCGCCATTTGCGCCAAAGGGCACTCAGATTTATTTGTCAAAATATACAAAATTAAACCAAATAAAATTTATATGGAAAAATACGAAGGTAATTTAAACAATGTTAATTTCAAACATATGACAATGTGCGACAAACTAAAAATAATTGGTTCATTAATAAATGCAATGTCTGCTTTGCATAACATGATGATAATACACGGCGATATTAAACCAGCCAATATATTAATAAATACACCTGATGATGTAAAAATAATTGACTTTGGGCTTGCAAATTTAGGATATTATTCGCCATCGGTATGCATAAGCCAATGCCATGAGATTTATACCTGGTATTGGCGCGCGCCCGAAATACATTCAAAAGCACGATATACAAATAAAGCCGATATATGGGCAATGGGCTTAGTATTTTTGCGAATAATTATTTTTGTAGCAGAAGACAGTTTTGTTTGTATTATGAACAAATTATTCGCGCAAATTAAAAGTCTTACACGTCAAGAACAATTAACGGCCACAAAAAATATATTAAAAGGGCTTTTTATAAGACCAGATAATCCAGAGCGATTTGCGCAACTTCATGAATGCCCGGCGCTTTTTGATATAATAGTTCATATGCTTATACCAAATCCTGAATGGCGATATGATATAAAGACAATTCGCGAAAAATTTGCATTGATTGAACATATGCCAATGCTTGTTCCTGTCATTTTTGTTCCTGACATATTAGAATTTAAGTATTCAGACAGACAAGAGCGATTATTTGAATTACAAAAGATTTATCATATAGGACAAGATAACAATTTATCGTATCAGATTATAATGCATTCCTTTGTATTATACGATATGATATATTGCAAAGATCCCGAATTTCATCAAGTAGGCATTGAATTCTCGTGCATATATATATCTTGTGCATTATATTATTGTCATGGCAATAATATCTTTGGGGGCGGGATACTTGAAAAAGAAGGTATTATAAAAATATTGCAATTATTGGATTATAACATTTATACCTCCTACATAATAATGCCCACAACTTTGACCGAAATTATGCAATTAATAAAAGATTATATTTATAAGCGTAAAATATTGAATGATGATGGAGATCAAAATAATAAATTATTATAATAATTATAAATATATGGACTCAACGATTATTATGTTATTAATAATAGTATCCATGATACTATTATTTGCCGCATCAAATACAGAAAACTTTGTTGATACTATTAGCAACGTTAATTTTGAAAATATAAAAGAAAAAATGAGGCAGGTTAAGGTTAAACTTGTAGAGCCTATACTAAAACCAAATGCTTTGGCACCAACTAAACTTAACGGGATTACAAATATAAAAATGACTACTAGACCTGAAAGCAAAGATGAAAATAATGCGCATAATTCTCAATCGGGGCCATCAAATGCCGTTATTCTGCAGACGCAGATACCTGCAAATATAAATACGCTTAAAGCGTATAACGATGACTTAGATAATGAGCATAGCGCAAATTTTGGCGATCAGTCTACTGAAATAAACCAATTTATTAAAAGCACCGGGAAACCAGACGCATTGTCATGGTCAGAGCGTAGTGCAGAGATGCATAACAATTTGAAAAATAGCAATGTAGAAAACATAATAGGAACATCGGCGTTTGATTATAATGAAGGAACTTTATAATATATTATATTATATGATAATCATAATAATAATAATTGCAATCATAATGATTGGTTTTGGTTGGTATAACCGCACAAATATACTTCGATATGCCAAAAACAAAACTAATATCAAAAATATAACTAATATAAAGAATGAAAGCAAAATTATTACGTATTTTGAGGGAAACAATGAATGCAAACTTGAATGCGGGACAATGCCGGATGGCACTTTTGTGCAATGCCCGCCATCATGTCCTATTGCTATTGCAATTGACAAAAATTATAATAAAGAAATGGGATGTCAATGTTAACTTAATGCAATGTTAACTTAATGCAATGAATCGCAAAGTAATGAAAACTTAATGCAATGAAACGCTAAGTAATGAAAACTTAATATAAAATAATTTATTATTATATATTAATGTCTCGAAAATCCTCTCGCGAGTTGCTTAATAAATTGAATGATTTATACGAAAAAATCGTAAAATACCAAGACATGTCCATTCTTAATATTATTCCAAATCCCGGAGATATTATAAAAGGATACAATAATTATATATCGGCAAAGTTTAGATATGACGAAAAAATGGCAGCATTGCAAAGTATAAACATGGGCGAATCAGGTTTGACAAATTTAAACCGCGCTATAGTTTCTGTAAAATCAGATAATGAATGCATACCAAGCCGTGTAAAACCACAACGCGGATCAGGAAAACAAAGTGCAGGTAGCATTTTTAGTTGGTTTTCAACTAAAATGCATCCTACAGATCATGATATGTCAATAGAGGACAAAATCGAAGAACTGGAACGCCAACAAAAATATTTAGAACAGACACCAATTCAAAGTATAAACATCAATCTACGTGAAGAGTATAACACATATGTAGATGCTATAAAAAAGTATAAAACAACTTTGCGGTCTGCAAGTAAATCAAATGACACAGGCGGAACCAATGTTCTTACGTTGGTTAATGACTATATAGAAACTATACGCGAATTAGAAAAATTAAACTGCGCCCAAAATAAAACATCTTTGGAGTATCCCCTAATCGATTTGGAGCGCAAAATTGGCGAAAGTGTCAAAAAAATACGAACACAAACGGCACAAGTTTCATCAATTTCGCCAAACGTAAAAAAATATATGGATGAGATCAAAGAGTTAAACAAAAAATTGCGCACTGCTGATGCAGAAAAGGCGCAATTGTCCGCAAAAGTCGCGAAGTATGGAATAGATACTATGCGTAAATCCGCCGTGTCAAGTGCGGTTAAAGTGGGCAAAATTAAAGATTTATTGAAAGTCGCAAAACAAGTTGACCTTGCGCCAGGTGAAGTGCAAATTATATATAACCCAAATACTGGCAAGACACGCGATCCTAATACTGGAAAGGAGATGCCAATGCCGGCGCAAAGGGGTTTTAATGTTGGCACTAGCACCGGCAATGCCAATGGCAGTGGCATTGGACAACCGCAAACCACCGGAGCCACACCATTCCAAAATTTTGGTTCGGAAAGTGTCCAATTATCATCGCCAAATCCACTAATTACGCCAGGAGGAAGGTCTATTCCACAGAATGGTATAGAACAGAAACTAATAGATCAATCATCTGTAATTAATGTAACAGAATGGAAAGATATTTTAGATAATTTAAAAGCAAAGTCATCACAAGTTCGCAAAGCGGAATTAGATAAATTTGTAGATTCTGAAATCAAAAATACTAATTTATATAAACAAATTATTGATAACGCAAGTAATGTTCCTGACGGAATTATTGTGGCAATGTTATCTAAAAACGGCATTAATACACCAGAAGTTGTAAAAAAATGGTTAGGTATAGCAGTTTCAACCCCTTCTGGGACAGGCGCAGCAGATGGGACTAAAGCCCTTCCTGAAGCAGAAAAAAACAGAAGAAATGGAATAATTAACCCTTTAAAAACTGCATGGAGTGATACATCAAAGTATCCTAGAGATAATGAAACTAATTTAACTACATCAATTAATAATATTATTAGTCAAAGCCAGGGCCTATTAGCAAGAAAAATTCCTAAAGGAAGAGGAATTGGATTTGATGATTATTTCAACCGTGTAAATAATAAATAGTATAATTAATCCCCACATTTAAATAATATTTAACAATTCAAGTTATATGTCCCGCACCTTAGCGCGTCTTAAAAAAGATCATGAAGAATTAATTGCAGATCATCACCATTCATCCGGTATCTTTGCAGAACCATGCCTCGACAAGATAATTATCGATGGCGTCCTGCGCGAACAACCCGATTATTTTTCATGGCGAGGGCATATTATTGGCCCAGAAGGGACGCCATACCACGGAGGAAAGTTTAATTTGTCGATTTTGTTTCCAAAGGATTATCCATTTTCGCCACCAATGATAACATGCGAAACAAAGATATATCACCCTAATATAAACAGGCATGGTTCTATTTGCATTGATATCCTAAAAGATAAATGGTCGCCAGTTCTTACATTAAGCAAAGTATTGTTAAGTCTAAGTTCTTTGCTGTCAGAACCAAATAGTGCAGATCCATTAGAAGCCGAAATTGCGAATATATTAGATACGAATCCGGCATTATACTGTATAACCGCAAAAGAATGGACTGCGCGACATGCTTTTCATAATTGTTAATAACTAGATATTATTTTGTTTAACTCGCGCAAATATATTCGTTTTAATAGTTCAATGGTATAATAGTTATAATCCGCTATAGAAGATAACTCTTCAGCCCGTGCAATAAATTTGTCGCTTTTCTTGCGCAATTTTTTGATTGATGCAATATTGTCATTATTAAAACTACGTTTAAGTGCATCATCAGATAATTGCGTAATCCGGCGAATCTCTGCTTCTTCTTCTTGGAACTTAGGTATACAAACATTTTCAATATGTTGTTTTAATTTAAACAAAAAAAGAAGCCCGGTATTTATACAAGAACATTTTGTTTGGATACATAATTTTATATCGGTTGATCTCATCATTATAAAATCATTCATCCTTTTTATCTCTCGGCAATGCCTTTTTATTTTCTTGGTTTTTTTTATACTAATATTGCATTTATCAGGACTGATGGTTTCGCCACATGAAAACTTAATAACATAGTCAAGGTATTCATGCTTAAGACATAATCTTATTATAATGTTCATGACGTTATCCCTTATTTCGCGATAAAAGTCGCGATTGGCGGGAAATGCCAATGCCATTGAATATGCAATTGGTGTGTCCATGAAATCAGGATTAACTTTAACAAAAATATTTGCATCAGAAAGTATTTCAGTAATCGCACTTTCTGTTTCAGGTTTGCATGATTCCATAACTTATAATTCATTAATAATTATCTTTGAGATTTTTTCAATTACATTACATTACATTACATTAAATAATAATGTAATTGAAAAATAATATTACATAATATAATAATCAAAACATAATTATATGTCAACAAAAATAAAGGTTAAAAAAATTATTCCGGAGTATAGATTAAATGCCGAAAAACGGCTTGCGGGGTTGCTTTATATAGAACCAGAACAAATAAAAAAATTAGAAGAACATATTTATGGATATTCATGCTCGCATGCAAATAAGAACGGACATACAACTATGTCGCGGATATTTAAGAATATTTACACAAATAAACTAATGCATATAATGGCAAATCTCGAAGAGGACAATTATGTAAATAATACATATATAATCGAAAAAATAAAAGACAAATCTATTGAACCATATCAATTAGTTAATATGAGTTTTAGAGATATGGCGCCTAAACAATGGGCTTTTTACGATAACAAAGAAAGTGCAACAATTACAGCAGTTTTTGTATCTGATCTTGAATCGGCAAAAACTACATTGTTTACATGTTCGCGATGCAAAAAGAATGAATGCGTCTATTATCAAATGCAAACCAGATCTTGCGATGAAGGAACAACAAATTTTATTACGTGTTTGTTATGTAAAAAGAAATGGAGGCAATATAATTAAACAAATATTAAATATGTATTTAAAAAAGACAATGTCATTAATATTATAATATAATGTTTTATGATTTTGTTTACATGACATTAGGCTTATTGTGTTTAAACTTTGTAGGTGTTGTTGGACATTATATTCGCATTGAAAGCCAAATCCATTCTGAAAAATATCTTATTAAAATGTTTAACAAAAAAGAGATTACTGATAGTATTAGTATAATAAGAAGTAAATATGATGAGAATAAAGAATACATTGTTGATGTATTGGAGCGCAATACTTTATTTATTACTGAACATTCTTTGAATGTAATACATATCAAAACCCCATCAACCGATTTTATCAAAAATATGATCTTCTTGATAAGGTTATCTGAAACAACCGATTCTAAAACTGTTAGCAATTTTATTATTAACGTAATGGCGCGCCTTGTTCTTGAGAATATTTGTTATTTACAAAAACGTAAGCATTTTAAACAGGCGTTTTTGATACGTTTGAAAATGTTTGATTTGCCGTGGCTTGCCGATTATATTAAAATTTTGGATCGTTTTGTTCCGAGTTATGCCAAAGATGATGTTGACGATGATGTTGACGATGATGATGATGATGATGCGAACAATATTTATGGTTATGAAAGTTGCGAAGAAGAAGAAGAGGAATACGAAAATGAAGACTTAGGCACAACTATGACTGTCGAATCATCTGAAAATACTGTAGAAGTTGAACCTCTAAATTCCGAAACAAACGAGAATGGTATTGCAAATAATGAAAACGAAAACGAAAACATAAACGAAACAAACGAGAATGGTATTGCAAATAATGAAAACGAAAACATGAATAATACACCAATTCCAACCAATGTAGATATTAATCTATTAGAGAATAATATTATACCACAAATAAATGTAGAAAATACAACCGAAGATGATACTAACAATAATGTTAATAACAACCAGATCATTAATAATGACAACATTAATGTAGTTAGAATTTTTGCACAATAACAATGAAACACAACACATAACACAAATAATAATATTTTTATAATAAAAATTAAACAAATATTATTATTTGTTTAATTGGCATTATTGGTTATAATTAACATATTTTTGATTAAATATCAAAATTCACTTCAACGTCATCATCGGCATCATCATCAAATTTATTTATAACAAAAGTTTCATTAGTAGTTTGTTTTTCGTATATTTTAATAATATTGTTATGTCTATTCTTTTCAAGAACTTCAGCCTCAGTAAGATTGCCTTCTTTTGTAGATAATTGCTTAATATAGGTTATAGATTCAATATATGTTTCTGAGGCAATTTCGCCATACTTCTTTGCAATCTTATTAAGGCGCTTTTTATCGGATTTAGATTTAGATTTTGGCTTTGATTTTGAATTTGAATTTGACTTAGTCTGTGCATTATGTTCTTGGTCTTTAGTTTCCCCATCATTATTCTTATTTTTCAAAGCAGATGCCTTGCCTGCCCGCGCAACCCGTGAATCTTTTATTTTGTTTGCTAACCGTTGTTGCAACTCTGCCCTTGTTGGGGTTTCACTACTCGCAAAATTATTAGTAAATTTATTTGCAAGCATTGGCGCAAGGCTTTCTAAGTTAATTTTTCCCTTCTTTATTTGTTTGATAGTCTTGTTTATCTGATCGGCACTAAACCCACGCTTTGCGCCTTCTTCACGCAACAGTGAAACAATTTCGTCGACGTCCATTATTATTATTTTAATAATGTTGTTTATAATTGGATTAATTCATCGGTTATAATAATATCCTGGGAATATCTAATTTGATCAGGATCGATATCAATCCCTATGCAATCAAGCCCATAATGAACCGCAATTGCGGCAATTGTTCCGCGCCCTATAAATGGATCTACAATGCACTCCGGGTTATATTTTTTTATAAATTCAACAGCCAATTTTGCCGGTAATAAAGGAGTGCCATTTTTGTATAACCGTTTAGATATAGGAATTACATCGCAAAACGCAGCGCCTGTTGTATTGGAATAACTATAACAAAGCATATGTGAATAAGTCGGGCGATATAAATCAATCTTGCCAGGCAAACGATTTAAAACAATTTTATGCCATATAATTTTAAGCCCGAATTTTTGACTGATTTCAGTAATAATAGCGCTTTTGTCAATCCATGTTTTATTATATTTACGATCAGTTTGCACAAAAATTGCGTAGCCGTTTTTGTCTAATTTTTTAAATATCAAAGCGACTATTTTCTTAAAAAAATCAAGGTATTCTTCTAATGTAAAAGGCGTTTCATCTAAATCTGGTATGCCGGTTATTACGTTAGATAGTTGTTTTTGTTTTGATAACCAAACCAAAGAATCAGCGGTTATTAGTGTTTTCATATATATTATTATATTATAATATATTTATATATCGTCTACATCAATATCCGCAAATACATCGCTTTTGGTAGGAATAGTTGCAAGATCATCAAATAATTCTGCTATTGCTTCGTGGGCTCGATCTTGTTGTTCATATTTCAAAATTTTAATAATATCGGGCCTACTTAATTTGTTTTCTTTAATGTAATCAATATCAAAATCTTTAAGAGTCGAATAATGTTCTGGTTCATATTTATAAATAATATAACCAAGGCTTTCATGTGTCTTTTTATTATCTCGCAATACGTTTATTATTACCAAATCATTAATACCTATTCTAATCTTACGCGGAACAGAACAGTTAATATCTTGCACCATGCCCTCAGCAAAACACTTTGCTTCAAACCGCCCATTGCCTAAACTTTTTGTTATTTTTCCAATTACATCATCTAAATCATAGTTAGGCGCTTTAAAAGCCTTATGCTTCTTGTTGCCTATCTTTGATCGCGAAATAGATTTTGCTTTGTTTCCACCTGTAATATTTTTTACCATTGTTATTATATTATTATTAATATATTTTCAATTACAATTACGTTTATAATTACATTTATAATCATATCTTTGGTGGCGGGGTTATACGTTCGAATTTCTGCAAAGTATTTATGTTATCTTCAACAATATATTTGCTTTCTTTTTCAAGCGCGCGTAATTTAACCAAAATATCGCGTAATTCTTTTTCGTATTCTGCCGTTTTTGTAGGCAAAATATTTTTAACCTTAACCTTTGCGTCAATTGATTCGATTATTTCTGGATCGCTAAGACTTCTTTTATGATTTAATAAATGCAATAATGCATTTCCTATTACTCGTGGGCTTGCCCTAATGCGATCTATAACAACTGATGGTTTAACAAGTGGCGTCATTACAATGTATGGATAATCTTCGCCATCCCATTTAATACCAAACAAAAAATTTGGCCCGAATTTCATGCGCAATTGTTGATAATATCGTCTAATACGCTCAACCAACGGGATTTCTTGGTCTTTCTTCCGCCAATCAGTCTTATTCCTAATGTGTGTATTAGTTTCGAGTAAAAATTTAATATCAGGTAATGGCACAGATTCGTATTCATGTTCTATTAGATATAAAAATACTTCTGCGTCATTTTCTGAGTATAAATATGTCCCGCCTGGCACTCCGCCTAATTCATTCGCGCAATAATCTGCGAAATGCAACTTATCTTCGGGAACTACAAGTAATGTATTATCTATAAGACTTGTGCAAAGCCCATTCGCCTTTTCATGGCTACTAATACCTGAGTTGCCCGAGTATACAGAATAACAACTGCGCACATTTGTTAAGTTTTGATATAATAAGCAATCTACGGCGCCACGTTTAAATGCGGTTAGTGCTAAATCTGTAGGTGTATCGCGAGATTCTGATTCAGTAGCGCCATATTCATAACTCATAATATCCAATCTATTTTTATAAATAAAATCTTCGGAATCAGAAGAGATATAAATATGTAGTTTTACATTCCAGTTTACAGGGTTTTTAGAATACGTTTTAAATGAACAAAAGCGCAATGCTCTACCTAATACCTGTTCGAGATTTTGGCGATTTGGCGGGGGTTGCAATATATGCATATTCTTTAGGTTGTAAAAACTAATGCCCTCTTTGGATTCGGCGGTTATAATAACTACTTGGATATATTGCCCATACTTATTTCTTTCGTCATTAAACAATTTTAAATATGCGGTAAACCTATTCCTAATATATGCGGGAGACTCTTCCGCATTTATTGCACCTAAGTAGCAATACCTTAACATTTTATTGTTGCTTTCAAACCAATTGTTTATCCAATCTTCGGTATCAATCAATGCGGCGTTATGTATGTTTACATAATCTAATAACGAAAAATCAACGTGTGTGCCGGCAAATAAATAGGTTATACCATGCAATATTTTTTTGTATGATTTTTTAGGAGAAAAAATGACGTGTTTTTCGTTGTTGTATAAACGGTCTTTCAATAGATCCCATTTTCTATTATTTTTGTCAGTATCTACAATATATTTATTATCTTCCGGATTAAATGATTCGACGTTTCCGTGCAAAGGCAACGTTGGTTGTGGCACAGCAACTAATTCAACCTCTTTAATACGAGGATAAACCTGTGGATCGTTTTTCAATGTCATATAACTAATGTATCCGGATATTGTTTTATAAAATTCATCTTCTTTATTTGGTAGCCATTCCCAGTCACGAGAATAATTGTCAAATTTCATCCATTTCGCAATTAATGCCGCATTGCGGGCTTCATAATTAGATTTATCGTATATTCGGTCTGTAAGCGGTTTCAATTTTTTGTCGCGCACAATATCTAATAGTAAAAATAAGTCTAAAAGCGACTCTTCGTTTATAACCGGCGTTGCGGTAAGCAACATAACAGGCAGTTTTGTCTTAGATAATAATTGCGCATACTCCAAAACCCTGCGTTTTCCTTGTGCCGATGTTTGCACTCCTTCCGCATTGGTAATATTATGCGCTTCATCTACAATGATTATGCCATTCTTTGGAAGAATAGATTCTGAAATTTGCATGATGCCTGAATCTTCTGCATCATGGGTTTTAGGTTTAGTTTTAGTTGTAGTTGTAGTTGTAATTGTAGTCTTGGTCTTAGTCTGATTTATTTCATCTTCTTTATGGCTATTTTCTAATGATTGTTGTTGCTTCATTACTGTTTTATCTGTTTTATCTGTTTTGTCTAATTGCGCCGTCAATGCCTTTTCAATGGCGCTTGCATTCTTTATTGGTGATTTTTTCTTTTCTGTTTTATCTGTTTTGTCTGTTTTGTCTAATTGCTCCGTCAATGCCTTTTCAGTGGCGATTGCATTCTTTATTGGTGATTTTTTCTTTTCTGTTTTGTCTGTTTTGTCTGTTTTGTCTAATTGCGCCGTCAATGCCTTTTCAAGGGCACTTGCATTCTTTATTGGTGATTTTTTCTTTTCGGATTGTTGCTGTTTTGCATGAGGCGAGGTATTTTTCTGTTGTGTCGTTTCACTATTTGGTTTAGATTTATTTTGCGGATTATCAACCTTTTTGTCGTCTTTTTTTGGATTAGGTTTATTGTCGTCTTTTTTTGGGTTAGGTTTATGTTCTTCTTTTTTTGGATTAGGTTTATTATCTTGTTTGATTTCCGATATATCCGCGCCATTGCCAGATTCTACTTCAGGGGTTTTTATAATAGTTTCAGTATTATCATTGACGACATCATCAGCACCTCCATAATAATTGCGCTTTGATGAACCACCAACAGCAGCGCCATTTGAGACCCCAGACCACATATCATGGTAGCGCTTTTCCAAATCATTTTGCATAACATGCAAAACAACACGCAAAATTTCTTTTTTATTAATAGGATGCAGGAGATTCCATTCAGTTGTGGTTACATTTTTAGCCATAGTTCTTTCAACAAACAAATCAGACATAAACAATTTCGGCAATCGATCAAGCACACATCCTTTTATAAGTTCCGTTTTAAACGCCTGCATAATGCCCGCAGTAGGAACTAATACCAAAGCAGTAGGCAGTTCTTTCATGCGCTTGCGCCGTGAATCTTGCATAAGGGTTGCATTGTCAATATTTTTTGACTCAAGTAAATCATTATCGTATTCGGCAATTAGATTTAAATAATAGGTCTGAATAAATATCAATGCAGTGCAAGTTTTTCCAGTTCCGACATCATGATAAACCAAAAGGCCGTTTCCTTTTCCAACGGTAGGGTCCATTAAATTAGATAACATAGTTTGGAAAATTTTAGGTTCAAACGGTTTTTCGCACCCATTTGATATTTTTTTAGAAAACTTTGTTAGTGCAATTGGCTTGTTTATTCTGACAATATCATTAAACTTCAAAAACAATCGCAAAGCGTATTCATCAGTGCCTTGCTTAGGATACTTGTTTTCATAACTAATCAATTCTTTTTGCAATCGCGTTAGTTCGTTTAATTTTTGGGTTATACTCTCATTGATTGCGTTTATTCGATTTGTGAATGAAACTCCTATACTTATTATTATACTTTGAACCCGTTGCAAAGAATTATTAAAATCTTGCATGTCTGATTCGAATTTTTTATACCGTGCGAGTGCAGCAGAGTTTTCATGTTGTTGTTCTTCTAATAATGTCAATTTTTTGTCAATTAAATCGCGGTTTACCTTTTCTACGGCCATGGTTTGCTTTTTTAATAAAATATCTGACTGTATTTTTTTATTTTTATCTTCAATTAATGCTATCTTTATTAAGATAGAGTCGTATAACTCATTGGCAACAGTTGCTGATATTCCTGATACCTGGTTCTTCATCATTTTTTCATGTTGTTTTTTTTCATATTGTAATTGCGCAAGTTCGCTATTATTCTTAGCAATATCTTGTAAATCCTGAACAAAATTATCATCAGATATTTTGCCCATTGCTTTTGTTATTAACCCTTGTTCGCGAATGTTCCATTTATTTTCGGTAATTTGTGTTAAATAATTAGATTGACCTATTAGCATAGTATTATATCTAACGTATTCAACATCAGTTTTTTCTTTGAGTGCAATTAAGTCATTTACAGTATGCTTAAATTTTTCTTTCCAGTCAGATATTAAAGATACATAAATGCTTGTCCCTGACCCAGAACTAGAACCATATCCAGAACCAGTTTCAGTCCTAGTTCCAGAACCAGTTTCAGTCCTAGTTCCAGTTTCAGTCCCAATGCCTTTATTTATATCTGTTTTTGGAACTGACATATATTATTATATATTATAATTAATTTTCATTATAATAATATTACATGGATTACCTTGATTCTATTTATTTGTCAATTGCCCAGATTAGTCTTAATCATGCAAAAACTATAACAAATGACTATTTCGAGTTAAGCGCATCATCGCAATTATCAAATGCAATTAAGTTCAATACATTATTTGATAAAATTTATGTTATAAATCTCGACTCAAGAAAAGACCGATGGGCAAAGATTATGGCCAATTTCGAAAGACTTAATATTTTCAATTACGTTCGTGTTTCAGGAATTCCCGGAAAAGAAGAACCTCATTATTCTGAATGGCTCGCATATTACAAGAATCCCGCGCTTTATCCATACGAGAAAAAGAAGTATAACCGCAAAAGTATGAAAATGCCGGGTAGTCTTGGAATCCTTAAGACTAACAAGATTATTCTTGAAGACGCCATTGCTAATAATTATTCTTCTATTTTAGTTTTACAAGATGATCTTATTTTTTGTAAAGATTTTTACAATAATTTTTTTAAAAGTTATAACAGTATAACCGAAGATAATGCAAATATGCCCCCGAAACTTATATTTCTCGGTGCAATGCAGCATAGATGGAACAATATTATAATAAATAACTTGTGGTATAACCCGACATCATCAGCAGAAGGTGCCTTTGCTGTCATAATAAACGATTGCAAAGAAGAGATGCTTGATATTATAAATAATTACATTATGCCAATAGACAGTGGCGCGCTTTCTATTATTCAAGACAAATATACAAAATCATGTTATGTGATATATCCAAATGTAATAATTTCAGATATAACAGATAGTGATTTGCGAGGACCAAGGGATTTATTAAAAACGCCATTTAAATGGGATCCGAGTTATTATTCTAATAATAATTAAGAAATAGGCGCAGTTATTGCTTTGTTATGTTCATTAGCGTATATATCATATATTTTTGTTCTTTCTTTACTTTCTATTGACATAGAAATCAAGGAATAAATTTTCCATTGCAACACATTCGGTAATTTAGAAAAATCAAAAAATATGCCTTTATTTGTCTTGGAAAAGAATTCCGAACTTATTCCCTCAGACCGCATAAGGATATAAAGTTCAATATGATATTGCACGTCGAGTTGTGCAATATTATTGCATATAAATAGAATGTTTTCCTTTGTAAGCCTTTCCTCTGATGATGTTATGTAGCAATAATCAACATTGTTATGCAAAGGAACCATAACATCCTTGTCTTTGTTAATGTTTAAGTTAGATTGTTTAATTTTCATATATGTATAATTATAATAGTTATGTTAGTTATAATATAATATAATGTTAGTATTCAGGCAAATTATGCTTTTTAATGAAGCGTAAAACATCGCTCATTTTTGCCGTGTTTGCTTCATCAATGTATGCATTTATTCCAGAAATCGAATTTATTTCCAATAGTTCATCGCCCCTTGTTAGCCCTTCTTTGATGGTTAGGTATTCATTTTCGATAAATCTATCATTATATCCTTTAACATTTTGAATAAAATTAGGCTCTAAACTAAAATCAAAAACTAAATTAGATGGCACATCCGTTGATTTCAATAAACGCAATCCATGTTCTAACTTAGCAATGATTTCAGTATAATTATCAGGTTTGCAAAAATTAGTGCAAATAGCATATTTTTCAGAATTGGCCTGCCTGCTTGTTGTAGGTTTAAACAGACATACTGAAGAGTAGCAATAACTCAAAATTGCAAGGAGTTTAATAGTGCAATCTGACAAAATATCAAAAATCTTGAGAACAAAACTGCCTCCTTCTGCTTGCGCATGTAGTGCGGCAATTATTTCGGCAATGAACAACGCATAATGACGCACTTCTTGGTTTTGGTAATCATCCTCTGTTTCGTTATACCCAAATGCCCCGTCTGCCGTTATTAAATCCGCTTTTACACTAATAAATTCATGTGCAATTAGTGCAAGAGTTTCATCTTTCAATAAATCGCCCTTAGCAGATAATGAAATTTGCGTTGTTGATTCGCCAATAATTGGCGCCGAGTTAATAGAAATAACATTATTACCAAAATATTTTTTAGCCCCACTCATCTGCAATTTTTGGATTATGCCAGACCCATCGGCGCGATCCCATAATTCTTCTGACTCGTTTTCTGGAATACTTATACATAAATAGGTATCATTATATTCAACCGCTTGCCCAACAAAACGCGCATATAATAATGCTTGTAAAAACCCACCAGGGGACTCGGCCAATTGCAATATGTTCATATTCTTAAATTGCAACAAATCAGGAAAAGCGCCAATCATTTCAGTCATTTTAAAAAACGCTCTACTTACAAGATAACGCCTAAACGAATAACTAAAATCCTCTAATGGCGAATATTTATGGATTAAGCCTTTAACCAATCCCCAAAACCGCTTTCCTTCAAACTCGCCGGAATCAACAAATGGTCCGCGATTATGCAACCGCCCCGATTTAATTTGTGCGCCTATTTTGACCTTAGATTTAAAAACGCCGATGTTTTGTTTTGCAACTCGCAATAATTTGCAATTTTTTACTGAAGCATAAGTATCGCAAAAATCGTCGGCTTTTGCTGGTTCAATGCCAATGGCGCAATCAGATAAATTTATTTCGCTAATAGAAACTAATGGGAAATCATCTGAATAACTATTGATTATTTTATGCACAATCGCGATTATGTTATATCTATTTTGCACCGGATTAAGTTCTGCGCGTAAAACAGAAACGGATAGTATAGTTTTTTCTGCAATAGAATCTATAACCTTTTTGTCTTCTTCTGAATCTACGTAATCTTTTAATATGAAAATATTAAATGGCAAATCAAATGCCGTTGCATATAATCCAGAATCATTTTTTTTATTTATTAATACAATAAGCCTGTCTTCAGGCATTGGTTTTATTGCTTGGCATTCAAATTCGATCCTAAACAAAAACGACCCAGTAAAACTATTGGGGCGCAACACTCCTTCGGACTTCTTCAATATTTTGATGCTATTTTTTTTAACATAGCCTAAATGTGGATCGCACCGGCACTCATAAAAAAATTTTATCCTCTTTGATATGACATTAAACAGATTCTTGTGCATTTCTTTTGGCATTATTTCTATTGTTTTAACAATTTTTACTGTTTTATATAGTAAATTTTCCATTAATGATTTATTATATAATATAATATTATAATTTTATAATCAATTAGCATAATTACAATGCAATGTTCTTTGCAAATAAGATATTTTCGGGATCATTCTTAAATACATCATATTTTTTGATGTAATTAAAACCAGCAAACTTTTCAATTTCTGCATTTACATTAATGTTTTTATTAGTCATTTTTTCATGTAATACTTGCATATTTGCATCAGAAACATGAGACAATAGAAAGTCCAATGAATATTGTTTCAATATCTTGCCTATTTTTGCGCGATTTGGTATATCTGCAAACATTTCATAATCAATTCTCGGGCCTTCTGCCGGCATCCAACTCATCAATCCAAAGTCAATAATAACAAACTTATCGCGTGCTTTTGAATACATTATGTTCTTTGGTTGAATATCACCATGCAATATATTGGCATTATGAAGAAATTCCATTGATTCGCGGACATTAGTGTAAATCTTATGCCAATCGCGTAATGAAAAATTATGACTACATAATGACCAGTCTGCTTTTTCGAGATATAAATAGATGTTGTTTTTATATAAAAACCCATCATAAAATTTCAAGAAATGATGTGTCTTTTTATCTATACCCGCAATAATTCCGGCAAACATAAACTCATAAAATGCCGATGTGTTTCCTCTAACCAGTTTCATATTTTTTATTACGCGGGTTTCATCATTTAAATCAGCGAATACTGCACCTTGATAACCAGACCCTAACAAAGAACCTAACCTAATATTTGCAATGTTTTTCATTGGGCAATCGCGCATAATATTTATATATTTCTGCATTATCGTCTTGTAAATAAGTAATATATTATTTTTGGTTAATAGTTTGCTTTTATTATGGCCATTTTCCATAATTGTTGCATTAAAAGGTTCATTTTGTATTACATAATCGACACCAGGAACAAAGAGCGAGTCAAGCAAAATAACGTCTTTTTTTGGATGCAATTCTTGAACAAATATCTTATGAAAAAACAGTTTTTTAAAATTTGTTTGATTATAATATTCCAAAGTCTTACATGTTTTCCATGCGTGCAAATTATGCGCATTGCAATCAGTATCATGAGGTTCTTGTATACCTATGTTTTTTTTGTTTAATAATCCAACTAAAAATAATTCCTTAGTTGGATCGCGCTCAATATTATAATTTTTGGTATCAATATCTTCATAATAATCAGGCATTAACAGACCGAAATTTTTGATTTTTGGTATAGATAAGTAAAAAAACGGCAAGTAAGAATACTTAGCCCTATACCAAACATCGTGATTAACAACAATATATATAAAGCAATTATTACTTGATGTCTTTGCATAATCTCTTAATAATTGCAAGATTTGCGAATAATTATCTTCATTTGGGCGCTTAATAATGTTCATTTTTTTATTGACAATTTCAACCTTTAATACGTTTGTTCTCATAAAATAATCTACAATAATAATAGTGTCCATGAGGGCATAAGTCCATTTATTTATAACAAACCTTCTTCGCGGATTCTCGGCATTTATTTCAAACATATTTGTTATAACATTATGAATCTCATTCATTTTTTATATATGTATAATTATAATATTTATTTTCTTCTTGGGGTATAAAAGTCCCTAATACTTTCTTAGTCATCGAATAGTATACACCCCAGATAATAAATGCAATTATTGCAACAATAACAATCGCACTAGCAATTACAAATAAAGGGTTGTTTGCGGCCTTTTCAAAAAAGCCACTTTTTTGTGTTGAAGATTGTGAACTGCTGCTCGATTGGCCAGGGAATGAAGCAGAAATATAACTTGTATTACGACTACGTGTAGAACTACCACTACCGCTACCACTACTATTATTTCTAGGCATATATATTATATTAATATTTTATAAATATTAAATAGGTTATACTTATTTTTTTATAATAAATAAAGAAGTAGATAAAATATATTATGCCATTATTTATTGCTACTATTTTTTCGGGAATAGTATCCTGGAATGAAAATTGTTAAACCAATTAAAACAGACATTAAAATAGTCATACCGACCCCCGCAATTTTGCCATTACTACTTTGCATAATTGGGGATATAGTGTTTTGGCTACTTCCATCATCATGCGCAAGCATCAAAGCCGTGTTTTGGCTACTTCCATCATCATCATGCACCAACATCGAAGCCGTGTTTTGGCTACTTTCAGTAATATCTTGTTGATCAGGCACAGGCAAATGGTTTTTTTGCTTATTAAATCTTCTTGTTTCATATTTATCTTTTCTTTCTCGGGCATATTTATCTTTTCTTTCTTGGGCATATTTATCTTTTCTTTCTTGGTCAGAATCATCTTTATCTTCATGTTCGGAGATTTCAGCCAATCTTTTTTGTTTTTCCTTCATAGCCTTATCATAAGCTTCTAACATTTCAGCAGGACTTTGTTTTATTGCTGCTTCTGGTGGTATACTTCCTGTTTTTGTTGGATTTGGCAAATATAATTCAGTTTGTTTTTTTGCATTTTCAAGTTTTGTTATAGCATCATTCATTATATCAATATCATTCGTTGGTGGATTTTCAACATTGTCTTCTCTGCGCAATCTTCGTTCAATATTTCTTTGCGAGTTTGCGTATTGCGAACCATAACTTGCATTTGCGCTTGCAATCGCGCTTGTTCTTGCATTTGCAATCGCGCTCGGACTCGCGTCAATTGCTGTTTTTGATTCTTCTACACCATCATCTTCGTTCTTTTGTGGATTAAAAGTTTTACCTATGCCTTGATAAAAATCAGGAGGCATTTCATTTAATGGGGGCGTTATATATGTGCGGGATACTTCTTTTGTTTCTTGATCTTTATTATCTGATGCATTTTCAAGAAAATTAGTAGATGTGCGGTCTTGTATCGAAACCTGTTTTGTATCTTCAGTAGCATTATACGGCGACGGTTTATTAAATGTTATAGGATTATAATTTGTTTCTGTTCCAGAAATAGAACCAGAACTAGAACCAGAATCAGAATCATTCGCAAAAGGAGACTTAGACTTAGACTTTGACAAGAACGGTGATTGTGTGGCCATTACTATATAATAATGTAATAAATTAACTCAAATATAACTTAACTCGCGAATAATTTAAATTCTCTGTCAAATATATTGGCTTTTTTGTCTATTTTGTTCAGGCATAATATTATAATATTATAATATATTATAATATATGCCTATTTATAATTTTGTCCTTATAATATTACTAATTTTAATAGTAATAATATTATACCTAATACCAAAGCGCGCAAAAAAACCAGAGCATTTCCTTTCAAAAATAGATTCAGGAAGAACAATAAAATATGGCGACACAGTGTTGCTTTGGTCTTCAAGGAATGCCTTTATCCGAAAAGACCCAAATGATGTTGTAGAAACAGGGCCTATTTTGACAGCACCTGAGACATTTAATTTGTTATGGGGTTGGGAGCCATACGTAATCCAAGATATTAATGGAGTTGGAAACAGCGGGCCCGTTTCGTATTCTGACTCAGTTAGATTTCAATCATGGAGCAAAAATTGGTTGGGGCTTGACAACAATAACAAATATATAATAGGAACAACAGACCAAGCAAAAAGCATTTTTCAAATAATGCGTTTTGCCCCTGCCGATGCAACAAATAACACATCATCTACGTATGTCTCTTATGGGGATAACATTTCCATAAAAAATTCAGCAGGAACATACATTTCATGTCCGCAAATTGTAAATGGAAGTTCGGCACAGGTTGTTCAGACGGGTATAATAGATATAACAGCAAAAATAAGTATAGTAGATAAGTATGGCAACGGCGCAGTTATTGATTGGGCAAAGCGCGGAATTTCGTCAGAATCTTCTGATTATCCGGGACATTTTAGTTATAACGCAATAGATGGCGACATTAATAGTATAAGCCATACGAATAGCGAATTAAACGCATGGTGGCAAGTAAAACTTCCGCAAAATATTAACATAATTAAAATAAAAATTTTAAACAGACTAAACTGTTGCCAAGACCGTCTTGCGGATTTCGATGTTTTATTGTTAGACGATAACGGCATAATTACATCAAGCATTTATCAAAAGGAGTCATTACAGTCGTTCGTCTTTGACAACATAAATGCAGTAGCGCGGACAGTAAAAATCATGTTGCGGGGAACAAATTATTTGCACATGTCCGAAGTATCAGTTTATGGCGACAATGCAGAATATTCGCAATTATTAGAAAAACCAATTAGTATAAACGTTATTTCAGATAAGGTTATAATCGACACCGCAACAACCCCATATAAAATAATAGAAAATGCAGATATGCCTTACATTGGCAAAATTAATAGCACAACAATGTCTTTTATGATAAATTTTGGGACAGATGCAGATACTAAAATCATTACTAAGTCTAACGCACCTAATATTTATTGTGAAAAGAAAGAGTTAATTTGTGCAATTCAGACAGGACACGGCAACATTCCTGGAATTAAAACAAATATAATTAAAACCGGCTACATTATAGAACCAAAGAAATGGACACATATTACAATAATTATTAAATCAAAAATAGATGTATCTACAGGATGGCGTTATGGGTTAATTGCAGGGGCGCCTTATTATTTAAATAGTGATTTGCACCAAATTTATAAAACCACGCCGGTTAAAAATTTATTAGTTTTACCGCCTACTTGGGACGCAAACATTATGACAAAATATAAACTAATGGGAACCGCAAGCGCAACTAATTCGATAATGATAATCGTCAATGGCATGATACAAATCGAGCAAGTATTAGAAGACATGCCAATGTTCAATGCAAGCCCGCTTGTTATAGGCGACCCAAGCACAATAAATCCTAATTTATATATCGTGCCGACTCAGGAAGGTTTCGCAAATGTTTCTGAAGAAACCAAAAAGTTAATTGAAGAAAAACAAGCAGAAATTAAGGATAAAAAGGACGCAGATAATTTGCGCAAAAGAAACGCAGAAAATATGATTCTTGCTAAGAAGCAAATGGCCGATTCTTTGCGAGCAAATGCGCAATTAAAAAGCATGAAAGCCATAACCGCGCCGAAAAAATACGTGTTTATGATTAATCAGTTTAAATGTTATAACTATGCAATCAGTATGAACCAATTAGAACACGATTACTCATATGCGCACATTATTTTTAATGTATTTGACGGCCCAAATTTGCCTAATGTCGCGCTTTCATTCGAACCGAATCAGTTGCCTACAGTTATCGAAGAGTATTCTATCGCATTCTGGTTTTTGGCCACAAAGAAGAGCATAATTTATTCACATGACACGCGGATTTTAGGAGTTGATGAAACATCGGGAATGTATTATTCTGATGGAAAACAGAAATATGTTATTGACGCAATTCTAAAAGAAGGAATTTGGTATTCATACATAGAAAGTTATGCAGATGGCGCGACTAAGATTTATATCAATCGGCAACTAAAAAACGAATTAGCAGTTAAGCCGTTGCCTACATTTTCGCATACAAGATTTAATGTAAAATCGCAATGTTATACTTTGCGTTATGCCAATTATGCTTTTGATATTTCAGAGGTATTAAGCATTAACCAAACCCATCCGGAACATATATTAAGGGATGGCATTTCAAAGGAATGGGCGCAATTGGGTTGCCCTATGAAATTATCTTCGGATTACTTAGATTTATTAGGAATAAACAAAAAATCAATGGACAGCGCAAATTTTTCTTCATTGCTACGCGAAATCAAATCAAGCAAAGATAATAAACAAGTATGTTATGGCGATTTTACAAGCAATTTGTTGGCCGAATGCGCCAGGAATAAAGATTTAATAAATATGAACATATTATCAAACGACGGCGTTCTACCCGCAGGTAGCGAACCTACAATTAAGTTTGACGCTGCGGTTAGCACGGCAAAACTAATTGAATATAATAAAAAATTGACCGAAGAAAATGACATGTTATCGCAGGAGATATTAGCCAAAAAGGCCGGAATAACCATCATGACGCCAGTTCAAAAATCAGAAAAACTAAAATCGCTTGCAGAACTTCGCGGAATGAACATTTCAGATGAAATGTCAAAATTACTTGACAACATGACTGAAATGGTGCAAAAAGGCCATCCATTGACAGAATTATTTGATATATTGCAAAGGCTAAATGCGAAAGATGTGCAATCAAACTCATTATTATATCAAAAATTTAAATCAAAAACAAATTATTTTTATGATTTACAAAAAGCAACAAATTTTATTTAATATATTTACATTATAATATATATGAGACCGATTAGCGATAAATATAAGAATTCTGAAATTGGCGTTGCTGTTGCAGGAGTGGTAATAATCGGCCTGATTATTTTTGCAGGATGGCATAATTATCGCAAAAAGCATAATGATGATCATAATGACGATAATTATGCCAACATATCAAATATTACAGGAAAGCCGTTATACCTCGTTGGACATTAATTTGATATTATATAATATTATTATATTATATAATATTATATCATAACGCAATGAAACATATTAGCGTAGATAATTGGGTTTTAATTGCGATAATTATCATATTCATAATAATGATTATAAGCATAATTGCGTTTAAACATCGTCATAATAAAAAAATCGATAACTACGACAATCCATTACAAGATTGGGCCCGTTTAGGAACTGTCTCTCAATCATCTACATATGTAGATGCGAACGAAAATGACCCACCACAACATGCAATTGACGGTAATATAAATACATATTCAGCGACTACATGGGAAACTAATCCGTGGTGGGAAGTATCTTTGCCCCAAAACGTTTTAATAGATAATATAGTAATAACACAAAGGCATAACAATGTGCAATTTCTATTAGATAATTTTAATATTACTATTAAAAATGACACTGGCGCCCTAAT
>Ga0208088_1000011_pt1 | contig 36083 bp, 32 predicted proteins | sample LakMenEpi02Apr12_FD_150661 | JGI IMG/M metagenome (GOLD analysis project Ga0208088, IMG submission 150661) | Freshwater microbial communities from Lake Mendota, WI - 02APR2012 deep hole epilimnion (SPAdes) | ecosystem: Environmental > Aquatic > Freshwater > Lake > Epilimnion/Euphotic zone ...
CATACATATAAGAAATTCTTGAGGATTTGTTTTTAAATAACAATGATAATTTTTTGTATATTCAATATCTAATAATGGTAATATTTTATAATTCCAATCATTTTTATGAACACAACCATATTGATCTTTAAAATTTTCACATACCAGCATATTTTGTATAAATGATGAGTTATTTGATCTATCAAATTCGATTCCATCATAATTGAAATTTATAAAATCAATAGCACGTTTATCTCCTCCAAAAAATAAAATAATTTTTTCTAAACTTGAATTATCTATATTATTCATTATTATAATATAGATTATAATATATTATTAAATATAATATATTATTAAATTAAAATTTATCATACTGGTACGATTAAAGAACTTGTTTTACCAGCTGCTACTTGTATTACAGCTGGATAAATACCATTTAGTAATTTATTGCAAATAAAACCTTGTTGATTCATGTTTTTATCCAATGATAAATTTAGATCAGATAATGCATTTTTTAAATATCCGTCTAAACCTAATTTTTCTGCATTATCGTATCTATTTTTTAAATCTTCCAATTTAACAACTTTTTGTTCATTATCTTTATAGCCACTTGCATTTACAAATTTAACTAATTTATTAAATAATTCCATATATTTATATATTTTAACTAATTGAGATTCTAATTTTTCTAATCTGCTTAATGCAGCATGAATATTTTGTTTATCATTTTCATCTAATGATTTATTATTTAATTCCAATTCTTTGAATGCATTAACAAACATACCGTATATTAATTTTGAATTTTCAACAGATCCTTCTCCTGGTTTTTTTCCCATTGTATTATACATACAAGAACCACCTCCCATAACTAGACCTGCTGAACTGAATGCAAAACCTGTACCAGTAGGAAATAAGGGTGCGGTTATTGATCTATTATTATAAACTGGTATAGTATTCAATAATGTTGCACTATAGACCATAGCATCTAAATTCTTTCCTTCGAAAGGATTTCTATATGCTTTAAGACCTAAAGATTCCCATTCTTTTGGTAGTATATTAGATGGAAGTATCAATTTAGCATTATTTAAATCATCATTTAATATTAAAGGATTTGCTTTTACAATTGACATTAAACTTTTAATGTATTTTACTAAATTTCCTTCTTTGAATTTATTATTTGCTTTAATTTTATCATGTTTCATTGTTCTTTCAAGCCATATATTAAAATTTTCATATTTATTTATTATTCTTCCTACCCCAGAATCATATTCGTTTAATATCATAACACCAAATTTAGCTAAAAGATCTTTAATCACATCCGGATGAGTATTTTTTATGTCATTTTCTGCTATTATAAACATATTGCTATTTCCATCCTTACTTAAATCTAATATGCATCTTTCAAAGGAATCCTCCCCTTTTTTCAGTTTTAAACAGTCCATAAAACCACTGCACATATTAGGGTTAATACCTGTTGAAAAACATTTATTACCCTGGGTAAGAACTGAATCGTCAACATATACTTCTTTGCCATTTTCGTCTTTGTATAATCTTCCATCATCACCTCTTTTATAAACAACACCAGATGACATATCTAAAAATAATTCATCAATTGCATCTAAACAATCATCCTTTTTATTTAATTTGGGTCCTGATGATTTTTTATGTGATGTTAATTGTTGTCTTATCATAAAGTCTTCATTTAAATTAAAAGAGCCATTTACAGCTTTGAAACAATGTCTAACCTTTCCATTATATTTTTCTACATTTTCATATGCAGAATAATTAGTGGATTTTTTGTAGTTAATTTCGAAACCATATCCATATGCATATAAATATAATTTTTGTAATATATATAAATCACCTTTAATTGGTATTGCTTGTTTACCCCCTCCCTGTAAATTTTTAATTATATCGTTTGGAACAGTATTTAATCTACGTATTTCTTCTATTTGTCTTTTTCCTTCCTCCTGGGACAAATCTCCATGCATAATATTTTGTTCAATACGTGTTATCGCTAGATCTATTTTTTCGTCATTTGTAATTGCGACGGCCATTTTGTTAATAAAATCTTTTTTTGATGAAAAATCAGGTACGGGTCCATACTTAGGTCTGGGTATAGCAGGAGCTATGGATGGTGGAATGGATTTATCTGATCTTAGTACTTCTTTATCCGCGGGTTTATCTTTTAATAAAAGTAATTGTTCATCTTCTAATAAAAGTACTGCTGAATTATTACCACTTTTTACTATATTAGCTGCTGTACTTGGATTTAAAGGACCAGGTGAAGCTGTCAATGCAGCTGCTACCCCTGCCACTAGCCCTGATGCCAACGCATTTGCCACTATAGGGGTAGAAGATGGATCGGAATTTGGTTCTAAAATTAAATTATACTGAGCAGATGTTTCTGGAACTAATGGTAAAGTGCTTGCAAATAAAACAGGTCCTGTTAAACCATTATTTCCAATTATTTTTTTTAAATTTAATCTATATTCTGCAGTTGGTTCTACTTGAGATAAATTATCTAATAATACTTCAACACCATTTACATTTTTAAATGCATTTAAAAAAGTACTATAGAAAATTCTTACATCATTTTCAATGGTACTCCATTGTTTAAATACTCTATTTATTAAATCTTTGGCTGCAGGCTCAGTTGCATTCAAATAATTATTAGAATTAATTCCACCAGTTTTAGAATCTATTTCAGCATGAAATAAAGCTGTATGAATTATAAAATTAACAAATTCTGGATGAATATCATGTTTATCACCACATTTGTCTTGTTTATTTAAATAATTCTGACATAACATTGCATTTTGAAGCAATGAACCATTGTTTGATTGTGAAAAATTGCTACCACTGTAGTTAAGTTGAACAAACACTTGACCTAATTTAGAATCATTTCCATCACCAAAAAAGTAACCAATTTGTTCTAAACTTTTACTATCTAAATCTGCCATTCTATATATATAATTTTTATAAAATAATTTTAAAAAATAATTTAATTATTTAAAATTAATTCGAATATTATAGTATAGTAATATTATAATGAATTTCTTAGAAGCTTTTAAATCTATAGATTTGTTAACTCTAATAATAGTAATAATGATAATAGTAATTGTTCTTCTATTATTCTTAAATTATAGAAAATTAACACAATTTGGTGCGTCAACTACGTGTGATTGTGCTATACAAAATAATCAAAATAAATTACCAGTTATACAAAATAAACCAGAAAATAAAAATGAACCATTTGATGACAATAATAATGATAATAATGACAACAATAATAATGACAACAATAATGATGATAACAACAATAATAATAATAATAATAATAATAATGATAATAACAACAACAATAATGATAATAATAACCAAAAATATAAATTTGGGGTTTATTATGCAATGTGGTGTAGTCATTCAAAAATCTTTTTAAAAGAATATGAAACAAATTTAAAACCAGCATTAGAAAATGATCCAAAATTAAAAGATACTGTTATTGTAGTATTAAATGATTGTGAAAAAAATAAAGAAGTATGTCAAAATATACCGGGATTTCCAACTTTAATATTACACAAGCCTGATGGCAAAAATATAGAATATTCTGGAGCTAGATCAACACAGGATATAATAAAATTTATCAAAGCAAATATGTAAGAACTATTTAATTATTTAATTATTTTATATTTTCATTCAAATAAAATTTTGAATAAATCTGTTTTGCCAATATTTCCAATTCATTTTTAAATTCTAAATATTTTAACATTGAATTAGGTATATTATCAATACCAAAAAGCAATCCGAAAAGTCCTCCTGCAATAGTACCTATAGTATCAGTATCTCCTGAATTTAACATTGCATAAAATATTAATTTTTCCCATATTCCATCAGAATCTAATAGAGAATCATAAGCCATTATATTTGCACAAAAACCAGTTACACCAAGTTTTTCATTATCAGAAATAAAATTTTCAATATAATATCTTTCTCTAAATATTAAATTTCTATGAGATCTCGATTTAATAGGTTTTCCATCTGAAAATTTAGTTTCAATATAAATATTCCAATAACGTAAATATAATTTATAATCTGAATATTCATCATTTGAATTAATATTAATATATTTTAATATTCTATCAGATTCTAGTAAAGATAATAATTTAAATGGCCATTGTTGAATAGGATATTTTTCAATAGCAAAACTTGCAAACAATGCACTTGTCAAACCTCCTAAATATCCAATAGGAGAATTATGTGTAAATTTACTAGTTATAATAGAAAATTCAATTAATTGATCAAGTTTATCTTCTCCAAAAAAAGCTAATCCTATAGGAATACATCTCATTGCACAACCATTAGTAATAGATTTATTATTATATTTTTCATTTCTTGCATCATAATTATCTTCAAATTTTTTTATAGAATTTTTAGTTATATTTCCCATAAATCTTAATTTCCCATTATTTTCATCATCTAAAATTTTATTATAGGTATCAATTAAATTATCTTTAATTTTAATTTCTTCGTCTTTAGTTAAATTTCCAGAATACTCTAATAAAGATTTTGCTATAGAAATATTAAATAAAGTATCGTCTGAAACTAGCCAATTTTTTAAATTAATATTATTAATACCACCTAACTCTATAAATTCAAAAACTAAATCTAAACTTATACCTATATCTGATTTATTATTTCCATAATTAAATTCCCAATCCCCATTTTTAAAACCAATAGTATCACCTAACGCTAATAGTAACATACATGCAATATATTTATCTTCCATTATAATAGATATATAAAATATATATAAAAAATAAAATTACTCGTTTATATTCTACTTAAAAATATATAAATATGTAATATGTATATGTCGAGTAAACAAACTAAGTTAACAACTCAATTTTCTGAAGGAGATTTACCAGAAGATTTATTTACTGCAATGAAAGGCAAAAAAAATAACGATAAAAAAAGTAAATCAGAAGATTCATCTGAAACACACGAACAAAAAAAAATTTCAAATCAAAGAAATTCTCTAATGAAACATGGTTTTGATTATTATAAAATATTAGGAATACCAACTATAACAGAATTTAATGAAGGTGAAACTCCTGAAGAAAATATAAAAAAATATGAAAAACTTGTAAAGAATAAAGCATTAAAATTAATATCAAAATATCACACAGATAAGAGACCAAAGGGATTATCACAAGAGGAAAAAGAAAAATATGATAATACATATAAATTAATTAGAGAAGCAGCTGATGTATTGACAAATGAAACAAAAAGGAAATTTTATGATTTAAATAAACAAGTTACAAAAAGTAAGGATTTTCAATTGCAGAAAAATGGATTTGAAGAATTTATAAAATTACAAGAATCAGAAATGACAGAAGAAAAAAAAGGATTAGCAAAATTAGATTTTCAAAAAGAATTTGATAAAAAAAATAAATTAATAGGATATGATCCAGAGTCCGCTAAAATTAAATTAACAAACCAAGAAATTAAACAAAGATTTAATGATAGAATGTCACAAAGAGATTTAGAAGATATTGAATTAACAAAACCAAATTTGTTTGAAAATAGATCATTTAATCCTTCAGAATTTCATAAGAATTTTGAAAAAAATAAAAAGAAGGATGAAAGAAGACAAAAAATAAAACAGGAATCAGGACAATTAACAAAATTTAATGATGGTTTTACAGCTTTTAATGATGATGGAACGGCTGCATTTATTGGAGTGGATGATGATTATGGAAATATTTTTGGAGATGATAAAATTAAAGGAAATAATATATATTCTGGTTTAAATAATGAAGATGATGATAATTTATCAATCGGGTCAATATCATCTGAAGATATTGATGTTAGTTATATAACAGGACATAGAGATAATAGAGATACTGATGATGCAGATAAAAAATTTAAAGAGTTTATGAAACAGAGAGATGAAGAAAATTCAAAATATAATACAATGAAATATAATGAATTTAAAGATGCGTCTGAAGATCAATTTGGAATAAGTAAACAATTTGGTACAATGATAGGAAATAATTTTACAGATGCACAAAAGATTAAACAAATAACAAATGCAAAACGTAAAAAGGAGATATCTGATGGTATAATGGATGCATATAATAGATTAATAGGCCATGATGATGAATAAAATTTCAATTTAATTTTTTTTATTAAAGTATTCTAATACAGTATTATACCCTTTCATAAAAAGTTCTTTTTTTTTATCAGCAGATAAACTTAATTGCATTGAATCTTTACTATCTAATTGGATTTTTATTGATTGTTTTTCAAATCCTTTTAAAGAATTACATGTAACTCCTTCAAATAAACATTGAATCATATTTAATAAAAATATTTCTATATTATTAATATTGTCAATATTATCTCTTAATGATGTTACATAAATGCCAATAACAGCATCTAAATTATCTTTAAAAATCTGGATAGGAAAATTATCAATACATCCACCATCAATAAACATTTTATTTTCATACATAACAGGTGCAAAATAAATTGGTATTGAAATAGACATTCTTATAGCTTGCAATACTTTCATATCAGGATATTTTTCATGAGAAAAATAATATATTTTTTTATCATTAATACACGAAGATGTTACTATTAATGTTTTACCAGTTTTTTTATAAAGTTTATAAAATGAAATATCCGGATCTATTTTTCTTGCTACAAATAATTTTGTTAAAACTAACATTGTATTTTTTCCATCATCTAATCCATAATTTACTAATATATTATCTGGTTTAAATGATTTCATTTTTGTAAAATCAAATAATGTTATAAAATTATATAATTCATTTGGTTTATATCCTATATTAACAAGACAACCAACCAATGCACCAACAGATGAACCAGCAATAGTTTTTATATTTTTTAAAATACCAAGTTCATCCAAAGCTTTAATAGCCCCTATATGTGAAATACCTTTTATACCACCTCCACTCAAAACTAGAATAGATTTTGTAACTGTATTTTCTGTTTTATTTAAAATAATAGCTAATTCTTTTTCTATCTGATCATCTATTGATTTTGTTAGATTAATTTTTTTTGATATATTTTTATTTTCTTCCATTATAATTTAATATATTATACTTTTTTTATCAAAATAAACTCAAAAAAAAAATTATAATCTTATCATATATATTAAATAATGGATAGAATTAATATTGAAACTTTATTTCCATCAAAAGACGGTGAAAAAACTTTTTCAGATGGTAAAATAGATGTAAATACACTTTATCAAAATAATATGTTTGTAAAGGAATATAATAGAACATTTAATTCTGATATTTTATTAAAAAATATAATAATTAAAAGAAAAAGATTAAGAAAAATATATGTTGAAATGTATAATAAATGCTGTTCTAGAATTAAAAAAATGGATGATATTAGTGGAACAGATATATTTTATAAAATACCAGAACAGGTAATTGAATGTCCAGAATTTATACATGAAGATTGTCTTAATTATATATCAAAATATTTGAGAGAACAACATATAGAAACAAAAATAATAGATAAATATACAATATTTATTACATGGCATAATATAGAATTAAAAAAATCTCAATTTCAAAAATCAGATGAATAAATTAAAAAAATAAATTAATTAATTAATGTTTTCTAAATAATAAATCAAGTATAATTATTATAAATATTCCTATCAAAATTATAATTAGAACTTCCTTTAATCTTTTATTATTTATTCCTAATATATTATTATTGTCACTATCATCATTATTATCATTATTGTTATTATTGTTATTATTGTTATTATTGTTATTATTATCAGAAGATTTAGTTTGATATTTTTTATCATCTTCACTATTAAAAAAATCAATATGATTATTATTTTTTTTTTTATTATAATCTTTTTTTTTACGTATCATATTTATTATTTTATTTCTACATTTTTTACAATTTCTAGCATGATCTAATTCATTTTCAGTACTTCCTGTACTACTACAATTTTCTTCAACTATTTTTTTTATTATATTATGAAATTCATCATGTTTATTTTTTTTAATATCTTTTTTTGCATTAATTAAATAAGTATCTAATGTTTCAGAATCATTAATATTTTCAATATAATTTTCACTACTATTACTTGATACTGTAAAATTGCTACTTAAATCAGAATTTATATCTTTGTTTACATTATTTGAATATGGTGCATATATACCATTTCCATGATGATCTTGATAAAAATAATTATCTTGTTTATAAGTATCAGAGGGAATATCAGATATAAGAGAAAAGCCTTGGTTACTACCAATATTTTTTACTTGATTTATTCCATCTTGAAAGTTATCTCTTTCTATATTGAAATCATTACAAACTGTTTTTATTAATTTTTTTTTATCATTTTGTATTTTCCTGGCAAGTTTATCTAATTCAATATTACTGTTATTATATGCGTTTCCTATGTCACAATATGACATATCTATATATTATTATAAAGAAATTAATGATAATAATATAAATTCACGAAAAATAATTTTATTATAATAAAAAAATATTTACTATAACATATATATATAAATATGGATCAAGTTAAATATGTAGAAAATCAACTTTTCAAATATACAAATGAATTGGGTAACAATTTAGACACTTATTTAAATACAGAATATATATTGGTACCTTTAGCAATTTTAGTTACAGCGTATGCTACATTATCGGCTATGTCAATACCAAATTGGCTAAGAAATTTATTTCAAAATGATATATTTAGAGTATTATTCTTATCTCTTTTATTAATATATAGATTTGATAATGCACCACATGTAGCATTAGCAATAGCACTAATATTTGTATTATCTTTACATTACTTATCACAATTGGAACAAAAAGAACAAAAAGAAAAATTTGAAATAGTAAATCAATATAGGACTGTTTAATTTAGGCTTTTATTTTTTACTAGTGAAAAAATATTAAAAGTCCAGTTTAGCAAAATAATTAATTAATTAAATAACTAATTATTTTAAATTTAAAATCTAAATTCATTTTATATTATGAATTTAAACTATAAAAAATATTATGATAATCATAAAAATTTAAATAATTTTGATATTTATAATAGAGATAGATATGATATATATGACAAATATGACAATTTAATATTATTAAAATATTGGATAATCGGATTTATAATAATTACATTATTATATTTTTTAAATTGTTATTGTTGTGGTGATGAAACAATATATATAAAAAGATTTTCTCCAATTCATAAACAAATATTAAGAGAAATAACTCCTGCATATCCTCCTCCTTTAGTAAATTTTCTTTAATATTGAATAAAATTGATTTAATAAATATTTTGATTTATTAAATAATATATATATTAATAAAAAATAAATGAGTACTATAATTCCAGATAGACCAATGGCATATATTTATAAAGTTATTGATATTTTGCCGATTAATGGAGCTGATAAAATAGAATTAGTTCAAGTAGAAGGATGGAATTGTGTTGTCAAAAAAAATGAATTTAAAATAGGAGATTTAGGAATATATTTTACAATTGATTCTGTTCTAGATAAAAATATACCTGAATTTGCTTTTCTTGAAGGAAAACCTTTAAAAACAAGAAAAATTAGAAATACTATTAGTCAGGGGTTATTTGTGCCATTTTCTATATTAATATCATTTCCTTTATTAATAAATCCTAAAGAAAAAGATGATGTCACCGAACATTATAATGTAAAAAAATATATAAAAAGTGAAGAAAATGATATATATATTCAAAAAGATAAAAATAATTCTGATATATTTGATTCATTTCCTAATTTCATGCCTAAAACAGACGAAGATAGAATACAAAATAATTTATCATTATTAGAAAAACTAAAAGAAAGAAAAGTAGTATTTATTAGAAAAGAAGATGGTACATCTTGTACATTTACAATGAAAGATAATGAATTTTCTATTCAGACAAGAAATTTAACTATAAAAGTAGAAACTCAAAATACTACTAAATATTATGATATTGAAAGAAAACACAATATAGAAAAAATAATGAGAGATAATAAATTTAATAATATTGCAATAAGAGGAGAATTAGTTGGTCCAAAAATTAATGGTAATAAGTTGCAATTATCAACTAATGAATATCATGTATTTAATATATTTGATATAGATAAACAAAAATATATAAAATGGGATGATGTTATTATTTTTGCAGAGAAAATGAATTTATTACTTGCACCGGAAATTTATAGATATGAAAAATTTAATATAGATAATATTCAAGATCTACTTAAATTTGCAGATAAAATAGAATATAAAAAACATATTCCTGCAGAAGGTTTTGTTCTATCTACAAATGATGATAATATTAGAATATCTGCAAAAGTAATATCAAATAAATATTTAATAAAAAATGATTAAATAATTTTGATAAGTTTAAAATACATAAAAAAAAACCCCTATTAAAAATATAAGTACTTATGAATATTTCATCAGAAAATAGAAAAACATATAGTGATGAAAAAAAAAAGAATTTTGCAACTGATACTAGTTTTCTTGTTGAACTACTAGCAAATAGTGACAAATTAATACCTTCTGATCAACGAGAACATTATGATAAAGAAAAAAATAATCATGGTGATAAATTAGATGATGATCTTGATAATTATAGAAATAATGATAGAAAGGATTCAAAAATTTATTCTGATCATAAAAAATATTCTGATCATAATCATTATTCAGATGAAAAACCCAAACACAACGATACTTATTCAGATAAAAATGATAAATCACATGATAAATATTCAGATAAAAAAAATTATTCAGATGAAAAACCTAAAAAAGATACAATAACACCCGAAGATTTAGAATTAAAAAAATTAAATATGTTAAGAAAATTAGGAGAACTAAAATCATATGGTGTAACTTTATCCAAAAATTACAGTATGGTAGATGATTTAAAAATGATGGAAATCGAATATAATTTACATACTGGTATTAAAGCTAAAAAAAATTGGATTGATTGGGTGAGTGGTGGTATGGTTTGGGGTGTTCAAGGTTTAGAAGTTTTAAATGATAATTACAACCCATTTGATGTAAAATTAAAAGGTTGGCACGATAATGTTAATGATAATATTAATACATATTATGATGTCTTGGGAGAAATATATGAAGATTATAATCAACCAGGTAAAAAAATGGATCCTTTATTAAAATTAGGTTTATTACTTTTAGGTAGTGCTGGTAAAGTTGTTATGCAACGTGGTTATATAAAATCAATAGAGAGTAAAGCTGATAAATTAGATGATGATTCAGAATTAATAAATAATCTAAGAAAACAGGCACATGATGATACAATTAAATCAAAAAATCCTCTAGATGATAAAATGCTTAAAGAACACGATGAGGCTACACAAAGAATAAAAGATTTACAAATGCTAAGAGAACAAAAATTAGAACATGAACGAATGAAAGATATATTAGATGCCGAAAATGATGATTTGAAAAAATTTAAACAAGATTTATTATTAAGTGCTGATACTGCTAGAGAATCAGTAAAAAAAGAAAATAATTCAATAAGTTCATCTTCTAATAGAGTATCAAGAGTTACAAATACAGTACCTAATATTTTTACACAAATTCCTCAACAATATTTAATACCAAATATTCAACCAATAAATAATTATAATAATTATAATAATCAACAATTAAATGCATTTGCTAATTTAGAAGCAGAACAATTAAAACATCAAAAAAAGAAATTAGAAAAAATAATAAATAAAATTAGTAGCAATGATGATAGTATAAAATCAGAAACAACATCATCTTATTCTTCAAAGTCATCAAAGTCAAAAATAACTTTCAATAAAGATATAAATAAAATATTAGAAAATTCTTCAGAATCATCTATTAAAATATTAAATAAAAAAAATGTTTTTAAAAGGAAATAAATTTAATATATTATTTTACTGTTTAATTTGGACTTTTAATATTTTAAAACCAAAATTAAATCTGTAAAAATAGGGAATATTTAATTTAGAATCTTTAATATTTTTCACTTGTGAAAAAGATTATTGAAGAGTCTAAATTAAACAGTCCCTATGTTGTTGCATTTATAACAGCTTCTTTAATTAATTCTTCCAAATTTGGTATTGGTTCGTTTAAATTTGGTTCTAATACTCTGGTAATTTCCTGTATTAATTCTTGTATTAATTTCTGATTATTTTGTGGTTGCTTTTTCGGTATTGATAATGAAATTTTACCAGCAATATCTGATATTAATTTTTTTGATATATTGATTGCCTCTTTTTTTAAATGACCCTTGATATTTGTATTATTACTATAATTATTATCTGATTGTTGTGATTTTTGTTGTTGTTTAGGTGATTTAGATATATTTATTGTATCTTGATTTGCATAATTTGTGACATCACTATAATTATTATCTGGTTGTTGTGATTTTTGTTGTTGTTTAGGTGATTTAGATATATTTATTGTATCTTGATTTGCATAATTTGTGACATCACTATAATTATTATCTGGTTGCTGTGATTTTTCATCTTCATCTTGTATTTTAGATGGTAATGAAATATTATCTGTAAACAGATTTCCGAACATTGATCCCTTATTATTTTTATGTTCTTGTTGTTGATGTTCTTGTTGTTGATGTTCTTGTTGATTTTTTTTATTATTTGGAGTATTTTCAGACTTTCCAGACTTTCCAGACTTTCCAGACTTTCCAGACTTTCCAGACTTTTCAGACTTTTCAGACTTTCCAGACTTTCCAGACTTTCCAGACTTTCCAGACTTTCCAGACTTTCCAGACTTTTCAGATTTTCCAGACTTTCCAGACTTTCCAGACTTTCCAGATTTTCCAGATTTTCCAGATTCACTGGATTTGGGAGATTTTAATTTAGATGATGTTGATTTGGGTGATTTGGGAGATTTTAATTTAGATGATGTTGATTTGGGTGATTTGGGAGATTTGGGAGATTTGGGAGATTTGGGAGATTTGGGAGATTTTGGAGATTTTAATTTAGATGATGTTGATTTGGGTGATTTGGGAGATTTTATTTTAGGTGTTTTAGGTGATTTAGGTGATTTAGGTGATTTAGGTGATTTAGGTGATTTAGGTGATTTAGGTGATTTAGGTGATTTGGGAGATTTTGTTTTAGGTGATTTTGTTTTAGGTGATTTTGTTTTAGGTGTTTTAGGTGATTTTGTTTTAGGTGTTTTAGGTGATTTTGTTTTAGGTGTTTTAGGTGATTTTGTTTTACGAGGAGCTGATTTATTTTTTCCTCCTGTTTTAAATAAATAATATTGCTTTTGTATATTTAATAATCCATCAACTGTAAAATGTGGTATTAAATTTTGTAAAAGTTGTACAGTAGAATTATCATAATTCAAAGTATTGTTTTTATTTAATGTTTTATATAATAAATCTTTCATTTTAATATTATCATATTGTTTACATAAATTTATATATTCTTTTAATGATGTTTCAATATTCATATATATTAGATATTGAATAAATATTTAATAAAAATTGCTAAAAAAATTGATAAAACAATGTATAGATCTTAAAGACTAGATATATATTATAACACTATTAAATGACAAAAATTAATTTACAAAAAGATTCAAGTGAAAAAGAATCAAATAAAGAAAATAATGATATTAATAAAAAACGAAGAGGTAGACCTAAAAATAAAATAATACATACAAATCAACAAGTAAAAATATTTGAAAGTGAATCTGAAAATGAATTATCAAATGAAGAAATAATATTAGATTTACCAATTCATAATGATATTAATTTATTAGAAGAAACAAATTGTTTTACAATGGAAGAAAGTGATAATAAAAATAAAAGTAATCATATTGCATCATTTGAAATATCTTCTGAAAAATCATGTGAAAAAATTACAATAGAAGAAATAACAAAACAATATAAAAAACAGGAATTAATTATTAATCAATTAAAAAATAATATAAAAGATTTAAAAAATGTAGGAGAATATGAAAATATAATTACAGCAACAAAAGATATTAAAAAAACAATGAATGATTTAAAATTAATATCAATTAAAGATGGAAAGACTGTAATAGTTGATAAAACTAATATTGCTTGTTGGTGGTGTTCATATAATTTTGATACTCTTCCCGTATTTTTACCTGATAAATATACACTTGGTGCATATTATGTATGTGGATGTTTTTGTAGTTTTTCATGTGCAAAAGCATATAATGATAATGATCTCGATGATGCTAGAACACAAATTAGAAATTCTCTATTAAAAAAATTATATAACACAATATTTAATAATGATAAATTTGTTCCAATTGCACCCAAATGGGAATTGTTAACAAAATTTGGGGGGAAATTATCTATAGAGGAATTTAGAAATACAAATACTAATTGTTTAAAAGAATATAAATATATAATTCCTCCATTAATACCGTTAATACCAATGATTGAAGAAACATCTAAAGAGAAAATATTTATAAAACAATATTATAAAGATAAAGATACTGATGATAATGATATTCCTAAAATATCTAAAATATCTATTATATCAAAGGATACAATAGAACATGGTAAACAAATAAACAAATAAATTATTTAACAACTTTAATTTTTTTTTGTTTTTTTTCTTTCTTTTTTGGTTCGGGAATATTATCAATTAATTTAAATAATTGATCGGGTACTGGAGAAAATAAATATTGAAAACCTTGAAGAAATGCATCACACATATCATCTTTCTTTTTATATGTTTCTAATATTTTTAAATCATCTTTAGATATTAATGCTTTACAATAAGTTTCACCTAATCCTTTTGTTATTTTATATTCTTCCTTTTTTGAATCAGCTCTAGATAATTTACTTTCGGTATTTTTTTTATTTATTTTTAATTTATTGCTCGGAGAGACAAATCTAACTATTTTTATTAATGATTTATTTTTTAAATTATCAATTATACCTCTCATTATAAAATATGAAAATAATATCGATGATACTGTTTTCATCATAGGATTCATTAATGATGGTTGATTTTCTATTAAAACTTCTTCAACATTTAATAATTCAGGTATTCCATCTAATACTGTATACATTTTTGTTGCTAAATCTTGAGGAAGTTGATCTTTACAATCTTGTCCTGTAAGTTTTTTAGGTTTATATTTATGTAAAAATGATTTGGATAATTTATCTAGATGTTTTTCACACCATCCAATTTTACCAGATTCATCACATTTTATACTCTTACTATTACATTTTTCACATTGTAGATCTATATTATTTATAATATTAGGTATGTAATTATCTTTGTGAGATTTACATGTATTAATATTTTCATTTTCATTTGATTTACTATTATATTTAGCTATTTTTCCACATAATTTTTTATTTTTTAATTGATAACAACATAAAAATCTATCATCAACTAAATTTATAACTCCCCATTTTTTAATAGTAAAATCATCAATTGATTTTTTATATAATATACAATATGCTAAATTTTTAATTCCAACATCCCACGATAATATAATTTTTTCGTCCATCTATATTATTAGTATCAAATGTTAATTTAATATTATTAACGCATGTTATTTTATTATTCTATAGAATTATTTAATTTATTTACTTACATTTTTATCGATATTAATTTCATTTATAATATTTTCTATATTTATACTATTAATTTCATAATTATGTGATTCTGAAATTGGTTCTATTATTATTTCTCTTTCTATTTTACCATTTTCAGTTTTTTTAAAATATTTTTTTAGTGTATTTTTACATTCTTTTATATTCTTAATATTATTTAAATTTGACGATATTTTTTTTATATTATCTTTTTTTTTAATTGTTGTCATATTTGATAATAATGCATTTTCTATTATTGATATATTATTACCTATTTCTTCTAAATCCATTATTCTATATATATGAATATTAAAAAATTGATTTTTAATATTTTAATTATAGAATACATATAAATATGCAATATACATGTTAAAAAATATTATTTCAGATAATATTAAAAAAACCCCAGAAAATATAAAACAAATTTTAAGAGATAGTGTATTGGAAGAATTGTATTTAAAATATTTACCACAAGATGTATCATTATCTACAATTACTATAATTTATAATCTTGATACAGATCAAAAAGACATGATAGATGTAAAAAATATAGCACTTTATATGGATTTATCAAGCGACAATATTATTAGTGTAAGTCATGGTAGAAATTTAGATGCATTAACAAATAGATCAATAGATCCTGTTAAAAAATATCCTAAAAAAAAGAAAAAACAAAAAAAAGTATTTTATAATCAGGTAACAATTAGAGTGAAAATATTATCAAAAAAAAAAAAACCTGTAAATGTTAAAATTTTTTCAAATGGTGCTATACAAATGACAGGATGTAAAACAATAGAAGATGGTTTAAATGCATTGGAAAAAATTTTTAAAGAATTTAAAAAAGTAAAAGCTATTATAGATTATAAAAATAACAAAATAATAGAAAAAACTTTTATTAAAGTTCCAGAATTAGCAAGTTTGATGTATATTAAAAATATAAAAATAGCAATGATAAATAGTGGTTTTAAAATTAAATTTAAAATTGATAGAAATCAATTATATAATTTATTATTAGAAAAAAAATATGAATGTAGTTTTGATCCTAATGTTCATGCATGTGTTAATGTAAAGTATGATCATCCTGATAAAAAAATTGCTATTTTTATTTTTGAAAAAGGTTCTATTATAATTACTGGTGTTAAAAATTGTAAACAAATTAGAGATGCATATAATTTTATAAATGAATTATTATATAAAAATTATTCTATAATCGTAAAAAATGATATTATGCCTACAAGTATAATGAAATATGTAGAGGAACATAATGAATTAAATAATAAACCTAAATCAAATATTAAATTAATAAAAAATTGATAATTTATTTATTTGATAATGATAATTAATATATTAGTTAGACTCTTTGTTTTTTTCATTAGTAAAAAGAGTCTAAATTAAACAGTAAAATAATATTTCTAAAAAATAAAAATTGATTTTTTTATTGAAAATAATAATATTAAATATAAATTTATTTAATATTAATGGATATAAATAATAGTATTAAATATGAAAAATATGATGATAAAGAACATAAGCAAAAAATTTTATTGGTAGGTACTACTATATTTAAAGATCATTTTGATGGTGAAATGCAAGAATATGATTTGGAATATATGTTAGATGATGCTATTGTTGCAATATTAGATAGTGAAATAATTGGCTTTTGTATGTATAAAATATTTACACCTGCTGGTGATTCTGATAATTATAATTATATTTCAACAATATCTTTGATTGGTGTACTTGAACCTTTTAGAAAATTAAAAATAGGTACAGAATTGTTAACTAGAACAATACAATTATTTTCAGAAAATAATCCAAATAAAGATATATATTTACATGTTGAAGTTGATACTATGCAAAGTAAATGGTATCAAAGATTTGGTTTTAAAATAGTAAAAGTTATAAATGAATATTATTATAATCCTTATCGTAATGCTTTTTTAATGAAATATATATTATCAAATAATGAAAAAAAACTTGAATAATATATTAGCTGGTTATAAAAACATATTGATTTACAATAAAAATATTCGAATGCATCAAGAAATAAATATGTATCATAAAGCTATTACGGATCCTGAAATAGTTCTTTCTTTAGCATCAGGTAATCAGGAAATAAAACCTGCAAAAAATAATAAAATGGAAAATATATTAAATGAAATATTTCAAGAATCTAATAAACATAAAATGAATCTTGTTTTAGATGAAATGATTGAAGTATATAATAAACATAAAATGAATCTTGTTTTAAATGAAATGATTGAAGTATCTAATAAACATAAAATGAATCTTGTTTTAGATGAAATGATTGAAGTATCTAATAAACATAAAATGAATCTTGTCTTTAATGAAATGATCGAAATATACAATAAACATAAAATGAATCTTGTCTTTAATGAAATGATCGAAATATACAATAAACATAAAATGAATCTTGTCTTTAATGAAATGTTTAAAGTATCTAATAAACATAAAATGAATCTTGTTTTAAATGAAATGATTGAAGTATCTAATAAACATAAAATGAATTCTATTTTTAATAAAAGGAATGATGTTATACAGGAAATCCAGAATATTAATTTTATGGAAAAACAAAAGTTTATACTTAATAATAGTAAAATAGAAAATCCATCATTATTGGATATATTAGATGGATTACAAAAAATATATAATAATAGAATATATGAAAGAAATAATAATAATTATTTTTGTATTGGAACTATATGTATATTAGCATTTTTAATAACTTATATTTATTTTATATAGAAATTGATTAACTAATTAAAATGTTTTAATATTTATTTTTTTTGTAATATATAAAGTGCAATTATTACTCCTATAATAATAAATATCGCAATTATTGATTGTAAATTATTTATTGAACTATTTGATGGTTGTGATACCAATATACTATTAGATGAGTTAGATGGTATAATAACAGTATTTGGTAATTGTGTGTTTGGTAATTGTGTGTTTGGTAATTGTGTGTTTGGTAATTGTGTGTTTGGTAATTGTGTGTTTTGTTGATTTAAATATCCTGATATTCTTCCTAAAATTTTAGTCAATTTAGTTATTTTTTTCTGATCTCCTCCACAATATGTATATAATTTAATATTATTATTTATTAACCAATTTACTAATTTATTTATAGAATCATCATATTTATTTAATACTGATTCTAATTTATCAAGATCAATTTGATTTAATAATGTAGTTGTCATTATTTGTGGTTGACATATTTGTTGTTTCATTCCTGCATCTTTTTTTACAATACATTCTGATACTGTATTCATATCAATTGATGTTATTGAATCAATAACTGAATGTAAATGTTGACTTGTTGTTGAATCTAATAAATGATCAAGTGTATCATTTATTGTTTTTGGACTTTTTCCATTCATTGCTAAAAGATATTCCTTATGTGCATTATTTACAGGAGCTACCATACATAATCCCATACTAGTTCCTAATTTTTCATATTGTTGTAAATAATTTTGATTATTCATTTGATTATTCATTTGATTATTCATTCTATATTATTATATCTAGATAAAAATTGAAATTTAATAAGTAATATATTTTTATAATACATAATACATTTAATATTAACTTTATAATGGAGTTATCAAATATTTTATTGTTAAAAATAGAAAAAAGGGAGATAGATTTAAATAATCTATTTTTAACAAGAAATATATTTTCAAAAAGATCGACACCTGAAAATATTTATAAATATATAAAAAATATATTATTAGAAGGTAAAAAGTCAAATCTAAAAAAATTATTGAGATATTTAAATATTACTGAAATAGAAATAAGAGAGAAAAAAATAATTCCTATTAATGTTATAAATATATTTGGATGTCCCAATAGTAGAGATATTGATGTAGCAATACTTGTATCTAATCAACAAGATATTGAAGATTATTCAAAAGGATTTTGTAAAATAGATATCGATAATCTTAAATTACGCCTTAAAAATTTAGATTATGATATTACTAGAGAAATAGATATAAATTTAGTATATTTAGATGAAAGAGATAATATTAGTACTGTTTTAAAAGGAAGTAAAGAAACTCAAAATATTATATTTAATACATATTGTTATCATAAACAGGATTCACCTATTATTATTTCATCTACAATTGAAATAGATATTACTGAAAAGCTTAGATCAATTGCAAAATTTTTATTAGATTATCTTGAATATTTTATAGGAAAAGAAAATTATGATATTTATAGAATTGCAAGAAGAAAATCATATATTGATGAATCATCTAGAATTATATTTTCTATTGAAATGTTAAAAATTATTAAAATTAAATATGTATTATCTGAAATAGAACACAACTATATGAAATCTTTAGTAATGAAATTAATACAATTATCTCTTTTAGATAAAAACATTTTATCTTATACAAAAATTGGATTGGCTGAAGAAATAAATAAAATATTTATAGGATCATATAATTCAGCTTTATGGTATTTAATGAGAGGAACTATGGGGGAATTTGATACTGATTTTTTTTCAATACTTATATCTGAATATGAAAGGATTTATAAGGAAACATTGGAAGAATTTGTATGGATTAATTTTAATCTTAATACATCTATTAATTCAACAGATATTTCAGATTCTTTAATTTCTGAATTTTTTAAGTCTCCAATTAGTCCTACTGAAAAATTTAAATTTGAATTTAAGGAATTATATCCAGATTGTAATATAAATAATATATTTCAAATAAAATGTAGTAATATTGATTTAATACCAGATAAAATTAAAAATAATATAATTGCTGTACATCAACGATCATCAGAATGGTTAGAATTATTAGAATATTATACTTGCGGAAAATCAAGTGGTGTTAAAGGATTGAAAAATTATTCTGATGATGTCGAAAGATATTATAATTTAATAAGAGGTGCAATTATTGAACTTTCGGTTATAAATACTGTTGATTTTACACCAATGATAGATTCTACAATATATAATTTACAATATCATAAAATTAGTGTAGGATTTATTGTAGAAAATAAAGATTTAAAAAAATCAATAGGATGTGCTCCTGATTTATTGTTGCTTGTCACTGAAATTCATACTAATAATAAAAAAATAATTCCTGTTGAAATAAAATGTATAAATGAAATATCTGCTACTACTCATGATTATAGAAGAGCTATAAAATTGGCAAGAGGTCAATTAAAAACAACTAAATATTTATTAGGTGATGTTTCTACTGATTTTGGTATTATAGTTATTGTTACTATTAATAATTTAAGTATTAATGGTAAAATGTCTAAAATTAATTTATAAATTAATTAATATTTATATTTTCAAATAAACTATTCATTAAATCTATATCACCTGAATAATCAACAGATTTAGACCTTTCTTTATCATATGATTTATAATGAATAGGTTTATAAATTCCTAATTTATATTTAAGTTTTGTATTTTCAATTTCAATATCATCAATATATTTAATTATCTTATTATATTTATTATCTGATAAATAGAATGATGATATCCACAAATCTAAATCATATCCTGCTTTTTTTGTAGCATTTTTTAGTTCTTTTGGATTTTCTTTTGCAATAATTATTAATTTTTGTAAAATATCTGATGGAATACTAGGTGTACAATCATGACAAGAACAATATCTTAATCCTTCTATTTTTAAAATATCATTAAATTTATCTAGTATCATTGTTCGCCACATTGATTGTTCAGGATTATAAAATCCTGTAAACATATTCCATGCTTTAAATATATGTTCTTCTGTTTCAATTTTATAATATGGAGGAAAACGAAATTTTGAACATTTCGAAATACAAGATAAACATAAATTTAGCCATAATTCAGCATCATAATCAATATTTGCAATTAATGATATATTATAATACATTTCAACATCTGGATGATTGCCTAATGCAATTATTATATCATTGTAATTTTTATAATTAGCTTTTTTATATTGTTTAAGTAATTTAATATTTATATTTGTCATTATAATTAATAACTATGTATCAATATATATATATACTTATTAAAAACTGTTTAATTTAGAATTTTCAATTTTTTTAGTTAGTTGAAAAAATTGAAATACTAATTATTAATAAATTCCTTATATTTTTCATATAGATTACTATAGATATGGCATCTAATATTGAATCTAATATGGCATTTGATATGGCATTTGATATGGCATCTGATAATGCTATTATATCTTTTTCTAAGAAATTATATTCAGAAGGATATCCTATTTCGAATTCATTACTAGAATCTAAATCTTCAATTGTATTTCCACTAGAAAAGGACAACTGTCCAAATATTACATCATTAAATATTGCATATGAACAAGCTCTTTCTATTGATGGTGGATGGGATAATCGAATTCATGTTAAGGGAATACAATCTTTTCATGCCGATTATAATACAAATCATGTAATGTTTAAATATAAGAATGATGAAGGCGGTGATAAAATTTGTGAATGTATTGTTATTGATAAAGAAATTGTAAGAATTGTTACTATGGATTATGAACGACATTATAATATATTGATGGAAATACAAAAAAATTACGACCCAACTCTAGAAAAAATAAAGATGCTTCATTCTAATGGTTTTCCCATACATTCAACATTATTAAATTCTATTATGCCATCTTTAGCATTATATAGAACACCAAATGTTCATAATAATTATGAAGCTTTTCTAGATGCAAGATCTATAAATGCAGGTATTGAATATGCAATTCCTATTCCAGCTTCATATCATCAAACAGATTATTCAATGTTTAAATATATAGATAGTGATAATAATGAAAAGATATGTTCGTGTGTTATAAAAGAAGGACAAATTATACATATTTCATGTTTTGATTGTGAAGAAAGTGGATATGGAATTTTTTCACTTATTGATTAATAAATAAAATTAAGATGAAACTGAATCTGAATCTGAATCTGAATCTGAATCTGAAATTTCTAATAAAAAATTATCTATATTTTTCAATTCCAATTCAATTTCTTGTTTTCTTTTAATTATATCTTCTTTTTTATCTAATAAACTATTGTAATCTTTATTAATTTTTTCTAATTCATTTGTTATAATACCTATTTCACCTTTTACTATGTTATATTCTATTTTAGCAACAGAATAAGGGGATTTTTTCAACATACCCTTAATAAACATATTTTGAGAATAACCAATAAATTCCATTTTACATATTGGACATTCTTTCTTCTTTAAACTACTTAGACAATTTCCACAAAATAGATGACCACATGATAATGTTACTATATCATCGGGACATTCTGAAAATTGATCTATGCATATTGCACATGTTTCTTCTAATATTGGATGATCCGGATTTTTATATTTTAATACTTCTTCTTTCTCGAAAAGTTTATTATTTTTTTCTTCTAAATCAGATATTAATTTCTTTTTTCTTTCCGTTATATCACTAAATCCACTATTTAATAATGTATTATTTTTAGAAATATGAAATATATAATCTTTATTATATTTTTTTATTGTATTTACAGTATCATCAAAATTATTTTTTATTATATCTGATTTGTCTAATTTAAATACAACTAAATTATACTCGTCATCAATATTCCTTCTAAAATATAATTTATTTTTAAAATATAAATTATTTATTTGTATAATCATTATCAATCTATTATTATACCTAGTATAGGCTTCATTAGTTATAATATTAGTTCCTTCAGGATCAAAATAATTTATATTATCTAATTCTAATAATATAAAATGATATAAACCAGTCATTACAATAATTTTGTATTTTTTACTTCCAATTCTTGCCATTTCATCTGGAAATACTGTTATTATTCTATCAATTGAATCCATATTTGTTAAGTATTTATACTATTTATTATATAATGAATTGTTATTTTAATATTCAATTTTTATATAGAGAATATTCAAAAATTTAAATAAAATATTAAAGTTCCAAATTAAATATTTAAATAACTATTACTTCATTATAAATATTTTCATTATCAATATTAAATATATCATATATATTATAATAAACAGGTTCTTCTACAATTTGATCTATATTTTGACTTACATTTATATTATCATATTCTATTATTACTTCTTTAAAATTTATATCATCAAATTGTAAAAATTCTCCTAATATATTTACTATTTTTTTATTACTATTTGTAAAATTTAATTTTATATCTATTGGATCTATATTATAAAGATTTAATGGAATATAATACATATTTTTACATATTGGTACAGTCTTAAAATTAGTAAATGTTGTATTATAATGCCAATAATTTGCGTCATATTTTTTTAATTGATAACTATTTATATAACAACTTATATTATCAATTAAAAAATCATCATCATTATCTTTTTCATTTTCATCAGTAATAATAAATGTAATTCCTTCAATTATATTACTACCATTATATATTTTTATTGAATTTTCTAATTTATTTGTTGTTTTTTTAATATTTATAAAATTACTATGTTTATTTATAAGATTATTAATATTTTTCATCATAAAACAATTAAGATTTTTTATATATGGAATATTAATTTCTTCATGATTTTGTATAACAGTATTTAAATTTTTCCATTCTATATCTATTGTTATAAGCCCATTATAATTTATAGCTATCAATTCTGATTTATTTGATGATGTTAATTTTATAGGAATCAGAATTATATCTTTATTTTTTGCTTTTTCAATACTTTTTTCTATTGAATAATCATAAAAATATTCATTATAATCAAAGGGAAAATTTTTATGTAAATATAGTAGTAATTCACTATTAGTAATTTCATATGTTTTTTCATTTGGTATGTTAATTTTTATATTTTTAATTAATTTTAAAGGTGCTAAAGGTATATAATAATTATTATTTTCTAATTTAGGCAATTCTATTTTTATCATAAAATTGTAAATATTATTCCCTTGATTAATAAAATTATATTTTATATGATTTTCTGATATGTGTTCTTCTATTGGTATAATATCGTGTATTATAATATCTTCCATTTTGTATATATATGTATTGTATTATTTATATTGAATAAATGAATATAGGGACTATTTAATTTAGATTTTTCAATCTTTTTTACTAGTGAAAAAGTATTAAAAGTCCAAATTAAACAGTAAAATAAAATCAAATTTTTGGAAAATTGAAAATAATAATATATGTAATGTACAATATAGATTGATTAGTAATATATATGAATATAGAAGATAAATCAACACATTGTATAGCACCAGATAGGAATAATAAACAATGTAGAAATTATAATTTACAAGATAGTAGATTTTGTACATTTCATCAATATATGAATGAATATACAGAAGATATGATGAAAAGTTTAACACAATGTAGTACATGTTTACATCATTTTTATATACCAGGATTTAAAACATGTGAGAAAGATAGAAAAAGAGGAGAAAATATAAGAGAAAAAAAGAAGGAAGAAATTATATTATGTAAATATTACAATGAAAAAGATAAAAAACAATGTACTTTTAAAAAGTCTGATAAAAACGATTATTGTGGTAAACACCAATTATATTATAAAACACTAGAAATAGAAAAAGATGGAACTAAAAAAGTATGTATAAATTTTGGAAAAAGATATAAATGTGAAAGTGTATTGGATAAAAATGATAAATATTCTAAATGTGAGAAGTGTAGAGATATTGATTGTAAAAAAGAAAAAGAAAGAAACATAAATAAATTAGAAAAGGAAAAACTAATTATACTAGATGATATGCAATTATGTAAATATTGTCCTAAATATTATCCCCAAAATCAATTTATTGGTATAAATGGAAATCCTGTTGTATCGTGTCCAGAATGTAGAGAGAAACAAAAGGATAGAGATATTAAACGATCAAATAGAAAACGTGATTGGAAGAATGAGTTAGATAGAAATCCAGAAAGAAAAACAAAAAAACAAAAATGGAGAGATGATAATCCAGATAAAGTTGTTGGATATTATAGAAAATACAGAGGTAATCAAATAAATGAATTAGGTGTTGATGAATATCATAGAAAAAATGCAGAACAAGCAAAAAAATGGAGAAATGAACATGCCGATAAAGTAATTGAAATTAATAATATTAAAAGGTTAAATCCTAATGAAAAATATAAATATTATAAAAGACGTGCTGAAAATCTAGGTCTAGAATTTGATATTGATATAGATGAATTTTTAAAATTAATAGAAAAAATGTGTCATTATTGTGGAACTAAAAAAGATTTATGGAATGGTATTGATAGAAAAAATAATGATATTGGGTATACATTAAATAATATAGTACCATGTTGTTATATGTGTAATATGCTTAAAAATACTGTTGGATATACAACATTTTTTAATATTATATCACATATAATTTCTAAATTTTTATTAGTTATAAAATTAGAAGATTATAAAATTTATCCAAATGCTTTTAGAAATTATAATTCAAGTGATTACAAATCTTACAAATATAGAGCTAATAAAAAAAATTATCAATTTGAATTAACACTTGAAAATTTTAATAACATAAGAAATAATCCATGTTATATATGTAATAAATATAATAATAATGAACATCAAAATGGTATTGATAGGATTAATAACAATATAGGATATATTATAGGAAATTGTTTATCTTGTTGTGCAAATTGTAATTATATGAAAAATTCATATACTATATATGAAGTAATTAATAAACTATATCAAATATGGAGTTATACAAATGGTAAAAAACAATTTTATAATACTGATATTATTAATACAATTGTAGATATTAAATTATTTAAGGAATTTAATAGAATTAATAATATGAATGAATATACAGTTATTACAAATGATATTAATAATAAATTATTTAAAAGAGAACCAATATCAATTAATAATAAAAAAAATATTAGAAAAAAAGAAAAGATAAAATTAACTAAAAATAAATCATATATGTCAAATTATAAAGTAAAAAGAAAAATAACTTTTAATATGTTAAAAGATTTAACCCAATTAGAAGAAAGTGATTTTCCAGAAAAAGATGATGTTTCAGTATATAATGAAACAAATGGTATGGTTATAATTTATAAGAAAAAAGATTTGTTATTTGCAAGACAAAATCAATTAAATAAAATAAAACCAATAGAAAAGGAATTGATAAAAAAAGAATCTAATAAATCAGATAAATTAAATATTATAGATAATAAACAATATAATAATGAAATTATTATTATAGATAATAGTGAAGAAGAGTGTGTTGATAATATTAGAAATAAAAGGCATGAAAATAAATTATCAAACGAGGAACGAAAAAAAAGATTCCTTGATAAAAAAGAATTAAATAAACAAATTTTAAAAGAAAAATATACTGAAAAAAATAATAAAAAAAGATCTTATGAATTAGGATTAGAGAAAGCAAAAAAATTAGGTAATGATGAATTAATTGAAAAATATAAATTATTACTATCAATTTTATAATATGCATTTTGATTTATAAATAACAAAGGTTATTTATAATTTAAATCATTTAAATTAGTTTTATTAGTAAATGGGGTTTGTAATACAACATACAAAAACAGAAATATATAATAAAACTGTTTAGTTGCTGTAAGCTCTCTATTACCTCTAAGTTTCCCTAGAGGGATGGACTGTATCTTAAGCTGGCTCAGGTTGTTTAAACCTTCATCACCAACCGATATCCGTTCAGTCTCTGGCGCCGATCCATAAGCTAACATAGCGCTTTTAGGATCTAAGCATGCGGGTTGCCGATTTATATGATTTTCATCATATATCTTAATCATTTTTACTGTACCTAAGTTTTTATTTCTTAGCCAGAAAATACTTTTTAGTATTCTCTTTAGTAGATTAAGCTTTACGGGTTTCCCGATCAACAAGATATCTTGCAGAATTTCAATTCTACTAGCTACTGATATTTTAATGAGTATCAAAACGAATTGCCAATAACCATTGCTCATTTTAGTTATTGCGTGTAGCTTTTCTGACCTAAAACCTACATTGTTAATAAAAGGTAACAATGCAGGTAAAAATCCCCCCATTCCTGACATAATTCTTAATACATTGAAATTCAATGCAAAGATATAGAATACAGAGTCTGTTGTGTAGTCTAATTGTATTGTGGAGTTTGCTCTTAATCTATCCATGAATTTCAATACTAAGTAGGCTGAGTCTATTCTTGACATGTTGCATGTGCCTGATGGTTGATGTTGTTCTGGGTGTAAGGCAAATGAATAGACGTTAATACCATCAGCTGGTGTTCTAGTGTGGTGTTGTAATGGTTGATAGTAGTTGAAGTAATCACCATCTTCAACAGAGAAACGATCGTGGCCGTTTAATGTGATATTACCAGTTGAAACTGGGTTACCGACACCATCTAATCTTAAACCATAGTTGCTTGGTTGAACAACTGTTACATCCCATGGGTTAATAGCATCACCAACTTCTACATGTGCACGAGTATCAACAAAGTCTTCTACTGGTACAGATACATCAGTTAAGTTTAAGGTGTGGTTGCTTACAACTAAGCAATCAGTTGGTAAGTATTGTGCAGTTGCACCAACTTCTACATCATCACCAAATGAATTACTAATTGCTACAACTGTACTACCTGTTGCATCAGTTATTGTAATTGCAACTGTAACTTCTTGGATACTATTTGCTAATCCTTGTCCATTTTTAGTTAATCCACCATCATTTAAAACCCAAAGTGGTAAATTTTCTTCAGTAATTGCAGCTGCTCCATTATTTGTTATAATAAAGTTCCATGTTGTAGAACCTACAACTTGTGTTTTTGATCCAGTTGAACTAATTCCGATACTTGTTGGATCAATTAATGTAATACGAGTCCAGTTGTTACTTGGTGATGGTGATGTTGTTGTAACTACAACCATGCCATTTGCTAAGTTTCTTGCGGCATAGTCAACTGCAGAGTCCCAGGAATTTTCATCTGATTTGTTGGTATATGTTAAGAATCTTCCACGGTTGCCTAATAATGATGATTTAAGAGCTTGTCCGCTGAAGGCACCAGATTTTAAGGCAAAGACTACTTCTTTGCATGGGTGGTTGAAGTCCATTTTGAATTTTTGAGAGTTGAATGTAGAGCTGTTGCCTACAGAGTTCAAGTTGGATTGGCCTGGGAATTGTACTTGTTCGATTAAGTATTCGTGGCCGACTTGAGCAAATCTTCTTCTCTCTTCGGAATCTAAGTAGATGTATTCAACTAATACACCACAATCTTCAAATTGAATTTTTGACATATCTGGTGCTTTTGCTCCGGACCATACTACTAATGATGATACATCGTTAAATTCAACGTAAAGTCTTACTTCATGGTATTGTACGATTATACCCCCCCTTTCGGAGTATTTATAAACAGTTTTTATACTGCTAGGGTCTAGACTATATCTTAAGCTGATATTATTATATATCAACCCAAAGCCATTTAGTCGTTGAACAGCATTATTACATTTGTAATAACTTGGCTGCGGATTGTCCATATATATTTATAATTGTTACCATCTCTGAGTTCCTATCTCAGCCAGATTTATTTTACAATAAATCCTTGGTATATAAATCTTTAGGATTTTCCCGCAATTTGACTTTGTTGCAAAATATAATATATCAATCTCAATCCAATTGTTATATGGGTGGTGGGAATTGATATTTATATTTTACTAGCATCTGTGGCTTATCATTTTAAAATATGATAGTTCTTCCACAAAATTTATTTTCTAATCTTATTAGAACATTCGATTAGAATGATGCTTTTCAGCCCAAACAATTTAGGCAATTAATGGTAATGCTAAACCAGTGTTTCTGCAGAACCAGAATTGAAGAGGAATGTACATTTGGTGGGCTGGTAATACGACTTCAGATGAAGCACCATATCCAGATGTTCCAGATTGTGCTGTTGCACCAGTTAATGTAGTTAAATCGGATACATCACCAACCATTGATCCGTAGCCTCTTTCTTGTTCTACGGTGTGTGTTAATTCATACCAAACATCTAACCAGACACCAAAGTGTTTGTCAATGTTTGAACCACCAATGTCTAATTCAACACTGTTGATTAAAGCGTGTCCTAATCTTCTTGCCCAAGCAACCTTGGTGTTTTGGATTGGATCATCGGAGTATGGAAGTTGATCTCCTGTTATTTCTGGTACACCTACTTCGAGGTACATTCTACCAGCTAAATCTCCAGTTCTTGGTATTTGTAATTGGAATCTTGATCCTGGAGATAAGTTGTCGACTGGTATTTCGACTGTTTCCATAGAAAAGTTTGTGTGGCGTCTATAAACCCAGCGGGTCCTATAGATTTCTCTATAGGCTGGACTATATCTTAAGTTAATTCTAATTAACCCACTGACATTTAGTCTCTGAACAGCATTATTACAATTGTAATAACTTGGCTGCGGATTGTCCATATATATGTACGATTGTTACTATATCCAAGTTCCTATCTTGGCCAGATTTATTTTACAATAAATCCTTAGTACGTCATAAATTATTTTTATATTTTTCACAAATCTTTTTATGATCTTCTATTAATTTAGGAATTATTTTATCTTTCTTTTCGATATTTTCTATTCCTATACATGGTCTTAAATTTTCCCATGAAAAGCATTTTTTTAATTCTTCTTCATTTGTTAAATCAAATGAAGCACATGGTGTTACATGATCAATATGCCAATATTTACCTTGATTTTCCCATGTCATATCTTCATTAAATTGATATTCTAACCATTTTTTAAGTTCTTGAATTGAACAACCTATCATTTCAATAGTTCGTCTTCCATTTTTCTTAATTAGATTTCTTATTCTTGCTGAAGATAATGCTTTTATTCTATACTGAAGATCATTTTTATATTTATCTTTGTGATAATCATTATTATACTTTTTAACTGCATCTTTACCAATTTTGTCTAAAAATTTTTGCCGCGATTTTTTAACAATATCTTGATTATTATTGTACCATTCTTTTCTAACTTCCTTATTATGGTCAATATTATCAGAATACCATTTTTTTGAATATTCTTTTCTTTCATCTTTGTGTTTTTCATAATATTCTTTATCAATCTTTTTCTTTTTCTCAGAATTTTCTATTCTGTATTTTTTATCGCGTTCACTTTTACATGTTTTACATTCAGGTCTTTTACCATCTTTTCTACTTTTATCATTTGAAAAATCATCTATATGTTTTTCTATATCACATGTTATACAAATTTTTTTAGACATTTAATAATATATTAATATGCATTTATTTTTAAGTATGATAATCTATAATTTATTTTTACATTTTTAGGATATTCCCGCAATTTGACAGTGTCGCTCCTATTCATTAGGAACTAGCAACTCTCTTTATGAGTTACTTTTTAAGGCCGTTTATAGACAGTTGACCTTGAAGACGCTTTTACCCCTAAATTTCTCTAGGGGGCTAGACTATACCTTAAGCTTATTACTTTTTAATAAACCCACTAACATCTAGTCGTTGAACTGCAATCTTTATAAACTATTTAAATAGTTTATTTAAGATCTTGGCTGCTGGTTTTCCATATATTTTATGTATTTTTACTTTACCCAAGGTTCAGTCTTGGCCATTTTATTATTTCTAATAATATTTAGTAACATAAATTTTAGGAGTTTCCAGATCAGTTTGATAGTGTCGCGAAGTCTCATGCTTCACATAGCGGTCGTCATAACATTTAAAAATATGTTGTGGAGACTAATTGCTTTCCCTTTAGATTATCCACTTATCTAAAGCAAACCGCTTTTCAACTCTTTCTTCAAAAAGTTATTTGAGGATTACCTGTTCACATTAATCAATATGTTTCCATACTGTGTGGACTATATCTTAGATCTTCTTAGAAACTTATCACATTTCTCAGACCCACTTCCTTATAGTCTCTGGACTTCATTCTTGGTTTTAATGATAAAATTTATCCCAAGAACTTTGCTCAGCGCTTACCCATATATCTATGAACTTGTTACTATCTCTCAGTTCTCTAGTTCTGAGCCATTAATAAATTACTTTATTAACTTAGTATTCATTAGCTTTAGGGGATTGCCTGAATTTGAAAGTGTTGCAAATGCTGACATTGCATTTACTAGCAGGTATGGTTTTTGAATATACCATAAAGTGAATTATCTAAAGTCTATATATTCTTTAACTTTAGCACCCTACTTTTCTACTCAACAATTGTTATAATTTTAAGTAAACATCTTGCTGTCTCTCTATAGTTTCCCATAGAGCCTGACTATATCTTAAGGTTCATTAAGAACCCGATTACCATTTAGTCGATGAACTGCACAAAAGCATTTGCTTTTGCTTGGCTGCTGATTGTCCATATATCTAACAAATTATTACTATATCTGAGTTCTAATTCTCAGCCAGATTTCTTTTACAAAAAATCTTTAGTATTGTTAGCTTTAGGAGGTTCCAGCAATTTGATAATCTTGCCAATTCCATAATTCATTAATTATGTTTGACTAGCGGATTATATTGAAACAATTTCACTTGATCTTTCATATTTTTATTCAATTAAGTATGATCAAGAACTTAATTGACTATCCACTGTTTGCACCCAAGACATTTTTGATCTAAGCGCCATCGATAATAATATAATTCTTTTATTATAAAAAAATTATATTATTTATCCTATTGCTTTCACAATAGGTCGGACTATACCTTAAGCTTATCATAGAAATTTGGGAATTTCTAAAGCCCATCCATTATAGTCTCTGAATCTTTTTCCTTGTTATTTATCACCCAAACATATGTCATAACAAGAAAACTTGACTGCGGATTGTCCATTGATATTAACTATTTAATATCTATCTATAACGTTGTTACTATGTCTTAGGTCATTACCCCAGATATTATTTAATATTACTATTAAATAAGTAGTAGATATAGCTTTAGGACGTTCCCGCAGATTAATGATGTTGCAATCTTTTTATAATAATCAATATTATTATAATAAAAATTACTAGCCAGTAAATGTTTTCCCTCTCAAAAGGCATCTGACTATTTAGCGCTGGCAATCAACGCTACTAATTGCATTAAGCCACCACCCATATTCAGTATATCTTAAATTCGGAAAATAATTTTTGATTAAATCTATATTACGTCTACACAGTTCACCTTAATAATATCATCGCAAATTTGCAATCTTATATACTTTTTCAGCTAAAATATCAACATCAAAACAGTAAAATAATCCTCGTTTATTTTGTACGGACAAAAAAATATTACTATTGACAATATTTTTAAGAAAATAAAATATTTATTTTATAAAAGTAACTATATGTATTAATAAATAAAAAAGTACAATTAACTAGAAATAAATATAATAATATTAATCACTACATGACAATACAACAAATATCCTTTGAAATAGCAGATATTTGTAGTCCATTTATAGGTTTTTCATCTAAATCATCATATTTTTGTAATATAGGTCCTAATAACATTTTTAAAATATGATCTCCTCTACTATAACTAAATGATTTTCCTTGTATTTTTATAATCTGTTCATATTCCGAATTGTAATCATCAATAACATCAACATGTTTAGCTTCAGTATCAACTCTTTCTAACCATTTCATCTGTTTATCTGATGATGTACATGCTAAAATACTTACTCTATTTTTATCAACATTCCGTTTTTTTAATAAATTTAAAAAATTCTCAGAATCATCATATCCATCATCATCATTCGGTTCTCCATCTGTAGCAACAAGAATTAATTTAGGCTTGCCTGATACTGATGGTTCTTCCATAACTCTTTTTAATACTCTTGTTAATGGTGTTCTTCCACTAGGTGATCTATTAAAATGTTGCATTACTGTTTCTTTTGATGTTACATTTCTTATAGGATTATCTACATTTAAAAACCATAAGTCAATTCCATCATCATCTAATAAAACTGCTAATTCTGCTATAATTTCAATAGTCTCTTGCAATTCATCCCATCTTGTTTTTTTTACTATCTTATTTGTTTTAAATGATAAATATTCTGATGGTTCTGTCATTGAACTTGAATCATCTGCTATGACAACAATATCGTATTTTTTAACACATGAAATATCTTCTTGGAATAATGGTGATATCTCATATCGTCTAAAAAAATCTTTTAATAATGTATTTCTGTTATTTTCAAGTGATACAATTATAACTCTTGGATTATATTGTGCTTGATAAGTATTTTGATATGATATTACAGGTTTATCTGTAGTAGTATTATTATACTGATTATCAGATGGATCCATTTTTATTATATTTTTATTTATAATTTCATATTATTTATTAGTTATTTATTCAATTTTTATTATTTATTTTTTTTTATAAAATAAATAAAGTTATCAAGCAGTACAAAATATAGTATACATATATATAGTACTTTTTTATAAATTAAATTTCTATTGTATTTGTATCATTGTCGTGCTTTTTATCAGAAATTTTATCAAATTCTTCTAATGGAACTGAATCAAATTTCATAATAATATCGATTTTATTTTTCTCATTCTGTTTATACACAACACAATTATTATTTAAATATGTATCTTCAAATTTGTTTTTTAAATTGTTATAATCCATTTTTTGCTTCGAATAATCTATTTTTTTAATAATTTTATTAAGTTGTACAATGTCTATAACTTTTATAGATTTTTTAATTTTCTTGTTTATTCCTGTATCAATTGTATCAACTGATTCAATTATTTTATTTATGTCTTTATTTGATTTAATAAGTGAATTTAATAGTGTATAATTCATAATAATATTATTTCTATAAATTATTATGTATTTTAAACTTATCTAAATTTCTAGTATATTTGTATCATCATTATTATAATTATATATTATATCCAATTTATCTAATTGTATATATTCTATTATATTATCATTAATTTCATCTACTGTATTATCTATTAATATTTTATTATTTATAATATCATCATAATCATCATATCTCCCTGATTTTAAGTCTTCCCAAATATCTAACCAAACTCCCATTTTTTTATCTATACTAGTTCCACCAATTTGTAATTCTACTTTTTCCATATAATAATACCAATTATTTTTAGAATTAATGTCTTTACCATCTCCTGCTGTTTTAATATCAGTCTTATTTTTAGAATTAATGTCTTTACCATCTCCTGCTGTTTTAATATCAGTCTTATTTTTATTTATTTTTCTATCTTCTAATATTTTTTTATATTTATTTCTTAGATTATTCAATTTAATATTTTTATTTTCTGTATTAATTTTATTTTCTGTATTAAATTTATTTTCTGTATTAAATTTATTTTCTGTTTTTTTGATATTATTTGGTATTTCTATTTTTTCCATTGCAAAATTATTATGTTTTTTATAATTAATTTTGCAATATGTTGTATTATTATTTTCCTCTATTTTTCTACTATCAATTAGAGCTCTACCAAGATTATTAATCCATCTTGGAGAATTTGACAATTCTTTTTTATAATTATTATTTACAATATCATTATTTCTTGGTATTTTAAATTTTACTGGTAATCCAAACATATATAGATAATATTTATTCTTATTTGTTTAAATCATTTATTTTGCTATTTAAATTTCTATAAATTCTATACTATTATATATTTTATCAATATCCTTATCAATATCTTCAATTGATATATATTCTATCTCTTCTATTTCTTTTTCATTATTATCTTTAAATATATTATAATATTTAATTAATAAAGAATCATTAACCAAAAAAGGATTATCAATTCTTGAATGTAATGGTGGCCAAGGTTTATGTTTTAATGTTTCTGGATCTGACTCTAATGCAAAACTATAAACATTGGTATTAGTATCTGGAATATTATTATGATGTTGATAAGGTTGATAATAATAATTGCTTGAAGAACCAAACCAAAAAGGAAGAGGAATATATAGAGGTTTATTAATATTTGTATTATATTCTGTTAATATTGTATTAGTATTAGTTAGTGTTAATGTTGTATTAGTATTAATTGGTGTTAATGTTGTATTAGTATTAATTGGTATTAATGTTGTATTAGTATTAGTTGATGTTAATGTTATATTAGTATTAGTATTAGTCAATGTAAGTAATGATGATAATGTATTATTAGAATTTAATAATGTTGTATTAGTTAATATATTATTTTCTTTTTGAAATAAATAATCAATATAATTCATTATAATTTATAATTTTAATTATCCTTAATTCTTTAAATATATATTATATTTTCATTACCAATATATTTATTAATTATAAAAATTGTTTTTATATCTAAATATATTATTTCATTAATTTGAATATCTTCATTATTTTCTATTACATCTTCATCATTATTTTCTATTATATAATCTCTATTTAATCTTGAATTATTAAATGCAAATATAAGTTCTTTAATAGGATAATT
>Ga0208088_1000012_pt1 | contig 35173 bp, 33 predicted proteins | sample LakMenEpi02Apr12_FD_150661 | JGI IMG/M metagenome (GOLD analysis project Ga0208088, IMG submission 150661) | Freshwater microbial communities from Lake Mendota, WI - 02APR2012 deep hole epilimnion (SPAdes) | ecosystem: Environmental > Aquatic > Freshwater > Lake > Epilimnion/Euphotic zone ...
TTGCGGATATTATTCTGCATTTTTTTGCAGTAATATTTTCGCTATTTGCGGATATTATTCTGCATTTTTTTGCAGTAATATTTCCGCTATTTGCGGATATTATCCTGCATTTTTTGGCAGTAATATTTCCGCTATTTGCGGGATATTATTCTGCATTTTTTTGCAGTAATATTTCCGCTAGTTGCGGGATATTATTCTGCATTTTTTTGCAGTAATATTTCCGCTAGTTGCGGGATATTATTCTGCATTTTTTTGCAGTAATATTTCCGCTATTTGCGGGATATTATTCTGCATTTTTTTGCAGTAATATTTCCGCTATTTGCGGATATTATTCTGCCGGATGGGTGCAGTAATATTTTCGCATAAAGAAGAACAAATGGGCCCGCGCGCTGCGGTATTCCAGAATGTCCTATAAAAATTATAAATGATAATATACGAGTTATTGCTGATCCTATTTCCGAATCCGATAAAAAAAGCGATTACGGATATATTAGATACAAGTGTTAACACTGGAGAAGATCAGTTTATATTATAAAACAATCGCTCTTAAAAATAAACGGACAATGATAATGAATGAAGATGAAGAATTTTAAATTTAAGTCTTTATTTTTTATAAATTGAATTTTATAGATTTATAACATTATACATTGATTACTTATACTATTCAATAATGGTCTTAGTTAAAATTATCCGAAATATTGGTTGGACTTATGAGTCACCAGATGTACGCAGTTCTGATTATATTAAATATGATTCAATTAACTGGGCTAATATCCCACATAATATAGTTGATATCGGCGACAAATATGATACTGTTATTAAATCAACATATCGCGGTAATGATGTATTTGAATTAGAATCACTACCTATGACTAATAAATTATATATCTATTATATGAAAGAGATTGTAATCAAAGCAGGTAATCCATGTATTAAAGTAACGGCATATATGCAGTTTGATAATATAAAATATACGTACTACACGGATAATTCTGATGAAACATTGGACAATTTATATATTATGGGATCATATAAAACTGCGGAAAATTATGAAATGCACGTGCATTTTGAACCCGAATGTCCAACGACTGATTATTATATAGATGTATATAGTGAAATTGTTTATCCAGAAGGAGATATAATTGGAAGCCGATTTGAAGTATGTGTACAAGAATATGAATTTGAGTTATATGTATGAATATTGGGAAGGTGTATATTTTTTAAAATTGAATTATATTATAATACACTTATATATAATATACTTATATATAATACACTTATATCACAACCGACCAGTATTACAAATATGGATATTACAGTCGAGTCCGGATACACTACATTTAGTCCCATCATACCGGATAGTATTAATTCTGAGCAAATTGATTCATTTATTAATATCTTTAAAGATATTGAGATTAAAAGTACTTATGTGCCGACATTAAAGACATTTTATTTAACAGAGGAATACTATAATGCATGTGTTAATAAAGATCGGAGTAAAGTCCCATATGGTCAAGCGACACGTGAACATACAAAAAAATGGCTATCATATTTTGGATCAAATGATATTCGGGCTAATGAAACTAATACAATTGTGTATGGATTAGCACATACATTCCCTCACACATCTCCGGAGACATTTGAACATTGGATGAATATTCGATCGCCAATTACAGCCGAAGATGAACTTAATGAGAAATTTTTACAGCCTGATCACGCTAGGATGTCTCTATTTCCTATTATGCAGCAAGAAACATATAACTTTCGTAAGACTATTGAACGACTTAACTGGACGGCTCAAGAAGTTACTGATACACTCCGAAAAGATCATAAAGATTTATCTAAGATAACGGCTAATGAAGTTAGTCTTATTGAGAATACATTGGGATTCTTCGCTGTTGCGGATGAATTAGTTAATGAAGGTATTGATACTGTTATTCGTAAAAAACTAATTTCTAAAGAAGATACACATTATCTAGATGCACAAATGAATCAAGAAGATGTACATTCCGAGTCGTATTCACTTCAAGTACAGGAAATTGTGCCTATTGAGCGACAACAAGAAATCCGGGATCGTGTTAAGACATCTAAGACTGTTGGAGCAATGGCAGATTGGGTTCGTTGGTGGATCGTAGGTAGTCATCCTACAGCAGATCTTATTGTAATGATGGCATTTCTAGAAGGTGGATTATTTAGTGGATTCTTTTCGAGTATACAATTCTTTAAGAGTCGTAATTTATTTGAGGGAATTACATTGCTTAATGAGTTTATTGTACGTGATGAGAATTGGCATTGTAGATTCTGGGCACATACCCATAACGATCGTCTTCAAACGAAGACAACAATATCCGTAGCTCATGATATTGCTCGTACAACAATTCAGTTAAGTGAGACATTCTTTGAGGGTTCAATTCCAACCGGTATAGTGGGATTTAATTGTAAATTAGTTAATCAATATGTTCAAAATCGATTTGATGAAGTACTTCGATTACTTAATTATCCAACAATTTATAATGTAGATAGTCCATTTGGATTTATGGATATGTTAACTTTAAACTCAGTCGCAAAGACAAACTTCTTCGAACGTGAGACAACGCAATATAGTGGTCTGGAAGATAATGCATTGGAATTTGCGATTGATACATCTGATTTTAACCCATATTTATAAGTCTAAATTTATTGTAAAAAAGAATCTAATATATATTTTTTTTTATTCTCCTTCACGTATTTTACCAGTCCAGATATCATTAAATAATGTTAATACTTTCAACACATTCGATTGGTTAGCTACATAAATTGGGAGAACAGCGAAACTTTTAATCGTTTTTTGCATATAATATTGTTCTTCGTCATTATTAGAGAAATCAATTTTATAAAGAACACGTGCATCTTCTTGTACTTCTAATATAATTTCAACATTTAAATTTTTATTATCATCTATTGGTGATTGTTTATCATCTTCTAAATCAGCATATAGAACATGAACCTCCGGAAGTTTTCTAACATCATATCCAAAAAATTCATAGTTATAGTCATCAACATCATCATATGATGGACTATTTAATATAAAAAGTCCAAGTTCTTTTATTTTTATAGCTAATCGTTCAAGTGGGTCAAAATCATCACCTTCATTAGTATATTTGGTTCTTATTACATAATTTAATACATTATTGTAATTTTGTTTCATTAGTTCGTATTTATGTTTTTTATCTGTTGTTTCATCATTAAGATCAATTTTCATTTGTTTATCATAAAACTTTTTGTATTTATTATATAAATCAGTTACATATTCATCGCTTTTATCGTTTTCATCGCCTCCACTAATAGTAGTTTGATTTGGTCTGAATGGTTTTGGATTTACTCTAAGTGCGTTAAATTGTTGTGCAATTTTTGAGTTATGTTTTGGTTTATTTTTATATACAATAAATAATGTAATACCTATAATGATAATTGCTACAAAAACTATAACAATAATGGCGATATCAATCGGATTCATTTTTTCAAGTACTATAGAATACTTAAAACATATTATATATATTATAAATATATTAATTTCACCATAAATAAACTTCGATGTTTTGAACATGTTACATTTACCCGAATTCATACCTAAATCATGTAAATATGATACAATCCGGGATTGATGAAGTATTAGCCAATCTAGCAATCATTTTATATTTACGTGATTTAGGTATAAATTCGGGTAAAAGTATATGATAACTAAGTATATGTATTATTATTCATTTATATATTATGAACTGTATAGCTATCCTGCTTGCAGCACAAAAAAAGTGTTGATGCTTTTTCTTTGAGCGCGGCGATGGCTCTTGGACATTTGTGTACTGTTTTTACCATTAGTTTTTTTTTAACCGAATAGCTGTATTTTAAAATGCGGTGTCCTACCGCGCACTTCCACTATGGAAGTGCAAACCTATCACGTTGGTAATACGGGGGGTGCTAATTAGCAGTCTTGCCCAAATTTCTGAAAATACAAAAATTCAAATTTGGCAAAAACTGAATATAGGTATTATATACTAGAAATATATACATTTACGACGATTAACCCATTTAAATCATACATCCAAAATATTAAAAACCTGCAAAAGTACATAAATTCACTGTAAAATATGGCTTTATCTGGTGTATTTGATGTGTTAGAAGCGGATCATTTGGCTCGTGCGAATATCGAAGATGCAGTTTTATATAATTTGAATGATATTTGCAATGATAATTGTGATTTATTAATAAATAATATGTACAATGGATCCGAAGTTCAGTTTTATAGTACATTTAATAATAATCATAAAATATACAGTAGTAGTTATGTCATAAATCAATTTTATAGCAAATATTCGTATCTAATTGACGTAGATTTATCGAATATGTATATTGCCGGTGGTGCTGTGAGTCAGTTTGTTAAACATAGATTTGATTCACCCGATATGGATGTATTTGTCTATGGGCTTGACGTAACTGCCGCAAATATACGAGTTGTTAAATTTATTAATGACATTGAACTTAATATATCGACTAAATACCAGTTAATTAGATATAACCAATATGGGCAGGATACACAATTATTAGCACCTATATTGGCTAAAACTACTGCAGAATATTCATTAGATCTTAAACATTTTACATTGACAAGAACAAGTAGTATTAGTGATTCGGAATGGGAACTATTTATCAATACACACTGTATATATTATCCAAGATCCAGTGTAATTAACACTAATTCAGTTAAATATAAATTAACACCATATCATAAACAATGTGTGATTACTGATTATAGTACTACGGTCGAGTTTGTATGTACGAATATTAAAATTCAGGTTATATCACGTTTATATAAAACAAAACAGGAAATTCTGTATGGATTTGATCTAGGTGCATGTGCGGTTGGATTTGATGGTAAACGGGTCGAATTTTCGATAGCTGGACGTTTTGCACATGAATATAATCTGAATATATTGGATACAACTCGATTTAGTCTTAACCACGGAGCTCGTCTTAAAAAATATTTTGATCGCGGTTATGGGGTAATTTTACCGCTATGTAAATCACTACGTAAATATGAAAAATATTATAATATATACACTGTTAGATTTTATAATATGTCTTTCAAATATAGTCTAGCCGGTTTGAAACAAATTCATATTTTGAAAAATAGACGTTATAATGTAAATATGTATACCAACAGTTCTGGTAGTGATTATAGTTGTGATACTATTGTTGCAACTGAATCACGTGAAATGACATATTTAAAAAATACTATATTTAAACTTGCGAACGGGTATAAAGGATTCTATATTTATGCTAATATACCGACTGTTCGACAGTTTTCAGCGATTCTAACGCGACTTCCGATAATTAATTTAAAGCAAATTGAGGATTTCTATAAATTTATGCATGTACATACCTGGAAGAATGGATGTTTAGATATGAAGACTATTACAAGCTATATCCCAGAATTTAACTTTGCTGAGTTCTGTGCAATTGTAAAAACTAAATCAACTACTCCAGGCCGATATATTCGTGATGCAGCTATTAAACAGTATGAAAGTATCCGGAAACTTGTTGAAACACTTGGAATTAATGAAAATCCAAACTTATATATTGGTATTAAATGGACTACAAGTGATGTAATGTCTCAGAAATCATTACTAACTGGATCATTTCATCCAGTTTATATGAATGATGCGAAATTCTACACTGAGAAATACTACAAATCGTAATATATATCTTTATTTTTTACCCATAATTAAAAAAGAATGAATGATAACCTACGATCACTTCTTAAATATAGTGAGAGCCTCAGCCGCTGCCGCCGCCTTAGCCGCTGCCTTTCGAGCGTCATTTGTAGCCTTCCTCTTAGCATTAGCCGCAGCCTTCTTCGCAGCTGTAGTCTCAGCCGCAGCCGCAGCCGCAGCCGCAGCCGTAGTCGCAGTCGCAGCTTGCATGTACTTACCCAGCGGTCCTAGACGTTTTGACGACTTGAACATGGTTAAGAACAATTTGTATATCTGCGACAACATGTTGTCGCACAGTTGTTTGTAAGGTATTTTACACGTCTCCAGCATTGCTGGAAGCAATGGGACAGTTTTCAGCACGGTGTACTCAGTGTTGATGGACAAATCGTAACCGGTGAGAGCAATCGCGCATACGATCGGCATCAATTTAATAAACGTGGTAGTCGACATTGTTAGCAATCGGAATTGACACGCGAGGTGGAGTTGCTCCATCAAGCCAACTGGAATATCGAAACCCAGCGCATCCGAAAGCAGCATCAGCTCATTGCGAACTTTATCTACGATTGGATCATAAATGTATCGTTGGATAAGATATTGGATGTCGTTGATGAGGCGATTCACCAACCCAATCATGAAGTCAGCAGAGCGCCGAACCCCGCGAATTTCGATGGCGACGCCCTTACCCGAGCGAGATTCGATCTTCTCTCGGAGTTCGGACAAGCACTCACACATGAGAACCAAATGCCCGATCAAAGTGTCGTGGAACACCGGGGTAGAATACGCAGTGCCGGCCGCCATCATCGCCACCAGCAATTTCAAGACGGCACCCATCGCGGTGTTGGTTGGCGGTGTGACATCGATTTTGTAGACTGGCATGTTTGCGACAACGGATGTCTGGTCTATTTGTAATCAATAAATTTGAGGATTAAAAAATTCAAATTTGATAAATATCTCTGCATTGCGATGGTATATTTATAATATAGTATTATCCTGCCGGATAGGCGCAGTAATATTTCCGCATAATACGGGATACGATTCTGCAACTTGCGGATCAATGGGTCCACGCGCTGCGGTAGTATTATCCTGCCGGATACGCGCAGTAATATTTCCGCTAGTTGCGGGATACGATTCTGCAACTTACAGCCCAATGGGCCCGCGCGCCGCGGTAGTATTCATGTAATCATAAATATCTGTACTACTTACGTAATGTATATTATTAAAATCTGTTAATTTACTATTGGGATGTGTTTCAGTTACAATATGAAAGAATATAGGTAATTCAATAAATATATTAATTTCACCTGTAAAATTATAAATATCGGATGATTGGTTAAGATGATTGGCTAATATAATGTTTTTGACATTGGGAAATATGAATGTATTATAATTTTTTGACATGAATTCTTTATTACATTTATCAAATACAACTGTATTCACATATTTAAAATCATCTTGTATTTGATGATCTTCACATTGTTTAAATATCGCAGTATCACCAACATATACTTTACCACGATAATTCGATGGACCGTAAATAAAATCCGATGTTTTGAACGTATCACATTTACCCGAATTCATACCTAAATCACGTAAATATGATACAACTCGGTATTGATGAAGTTTAGCCAATCTAGCCATCATTTTATATGGTCGAAGTTTATGATATATAAGTGTGTATATATAAGTGTGTGTATATAAGTGTGTATATTAATTCTTCATTAAAAAATATGAACTTCTGAAAGTGCTAGATTCATATTTGGAACCAATTAAACTGGTTTTAAAATGTTGGATTGCATACTTTACCCTTAGTTCCGATATGTAAAATTTGAATTTTATTAGTCTATTAAATTACACAAACATTCACAACACATACAGCCAACATTCCTGACGTTCTGGAAAAATGCCCCCATCCGTTGGTGAACCAGTGTATTTCGCGTGTTGGCTAGTATTTATGATGCTCGCACAGTTTCCCCTAAGGATGCATGATAATTATACGGTCGTAGGAGCTGGACAGTCCATCTACGGTGCAGAAACTACCCCATTATTTATGCGGATTTACGAAATGGTGACGTGTGGTAAGATGAAATTATCCAAGTTCAAAACAGTGTTTTGCGACATCATTGCACGTGAAAATCTTAGAACGCAAATTGAAGTATTAATAGATATGGCGATATATCATCACGGTAACCACATTGCGGTGCTCGAAGAATTTCTCATAGCCGCGACGATGCAGATCAAGACGATACGTCAGACAAGTCCGCCGATTACGCCGAGCCAATTGCGTTCTAAGATTAGAGTGTGCGATACGATTATTGATGTGTGTACTATTATGTTAACCCCGTTATTACACCATCGCGCTATCGTAGCCGCAGTGCAAGCAGAAAGTCCGACCCTGTTCCTCGAACAAAAGCTTCGCGACGAACTTCGCAAAAAGCCTGAATATACGGATGATGGTATTTTAGTTCCTGGACAATCGTAGTTCATGGACAATTGTCTTTATTGTTTTTTATCAAACACTATTCTACATAAATGGATATGATTCTGCCAAATTTTGGCAGCAATGGGCCCGCGCACCGCGGAAATACTATCCTGCCAAAAATGCAGCAATTTTATCCGCCATATTGCGGGATATGATTCTGCCAAATTTTGGCAGCCCAATGGGCCCGCGCACCGCGGTAATACTGAATATTGTTTTATATTTTTCAAGTTCTGATTTTATTTTTTTACCACGCATTAACATTTGTAAATTTGTTAATAAAACGGACTTTTCGTTCTGTAAATCCCATATTTTATATTATGTCAATAATGAAACACTAATTTATATTTTAAAAAAATGAAAGTTATTAATACTACACGTCCAGTTCCCATAGGACGATATCCGACTTACATTTATTACACATGTCATTAAGTTTAGTACTTAGGACTTGAATTTCACTATTTGAATTAGATGTTTTAATTAGTTCACGAATCGCATCATGTAGCACATTCATATCTTTCAGATGTTTATGCATATGTTCAGTTTCAATACTCATTTGTTTAAGTCTAGGGAATGATTCAATATAATCATCAATACCAATAATATATCGTCGAATTGTGACAGTTTCATCAATTCTATTAGATTCTTTAAGCTGACCCATATATGTAACGAGATCAGTTAGATCTGAAATTGATATGTGATCAGTATTAGAAGAGAATCCTATCATAAACTTGGATGTGTCACCCGATTTAAGATATCTGGGTTTTAAATCAAATTTTGATAGATAAATACCACCATTTGAAATATTATCAAATAAAGCAACATGATGGACATAATTACCACGATACCATTCCATTAGTTCTTTTTTAATACCAATGGGTCCGCGCGCCGCGGTAATACTATCATGCCAGATGGGCGCATCAATCTTTCCACATAATGTGGGATATTGTTCTGCAGCATCTTGCAGTATTTGGTCCGCTAGTTGCGGATATTGTTCTGCAGCGGTTTGCAGTCCAATGGGTCCGCGCGCCGCGGTAATAAGTCCAATGGGTCCGCGCGCCGCGGTAATACTATCCATATTTCTAAATGTGCGAATATCATCATAGAAGATCTCTTCAAACGTTAGGGTTTCTTTAGAAGTCTTGGGATCCAGATATTCAGTTCGTACTAATAGCTTAGATAGATCATTAACATCAATTCCAATTTCAGTATAACTATTATTATCTGGATTATAATTTAGTAGTGAATCTTCAATAATCTTAATAGTTTGTGTAGGAATAGTTGACATTTTATTTGATAATAATCAATAAATTGATAATAAAGAATATATAAATTACTTTAAATCTGGGATGTTCAGTTTTTATAAATTGAATGTTTTATTAATAATCATTAAATCCGTTTTTTCAAGTCTTTCCAACAAAACATAGCACCATATAAATAGGGTCCATATTGCCAAAAGCAATGCAACTGTGGACATACACACGATAGTTTGTATGAAATTAAGGCGATGTTGTTATCACCTGAAGAACGTCAGCGTATTAATCAATTATATCAGAAATACAGATCTAGAATAGAATATGTTATATATTATGGCGGTGGTTGTTATAGGCCGCATTTATTTTATAAGCGATATAGGTATATATATGGGACGTCATTTGTAAAGATGCCCAAGTACATCTTTATTCATGTCATACTCAGAATTAAATCACTTAAAATTAAACAAGTTCCACTTGGTATTCTTATAAAAATTAGGTCTAATGAAATTTGTAAATATGCATTGAAAGATATGCATTGAAAGATATGTATGCACGAATTAACATATATAACCAAAAAATACAGCACCAACACCAATAAAAACACAAAAAATAAACAATAATAGTTGTTGTATTTTTTTTAAGGATTCATAGCTGCTTCTAGTGCTAATATACGTGATTCCAGGGCAGTAATCCGTGAATCTACAGATTCGGATAAATTATCAAGACCGAGTTTAACACCTTTAACACCAGCAAGTGCAACCCCACACATATCACGGTCAACGATACTAAGTGGATCTTTATCAGATGGGAATAACCTATTAAAATCTTGAGCGACGGGTCCAATACTTTTAATCCCAGATGCGGATGTTTTGAAGTTATAAGTATAAATCGGCATATCCATAATTTTATTTAATGTATCTGAATACGTATGTTCGACTAAATTTTCTTTTAAGTTAATATCCGATGTATATGACCATGCAAATCCCGTACCACTACTTATACCAGATGCAGCTCCTAATACAGCGTCTTGCTCATCATTAACACCAAATAGTACTCTAAATGAACCTCTACTACTACATGCAAACTCGGCACTCCCAGCACCAGTAGAAGACATAGTATGTGGAATTGCAGTACCGCCAGGTGTGCAATGTCCATTCCAGAATAAAGAAAACATATCATTATTAGCACGGGTTGTTGCTGCGGCACCGATTGCAAAGCTTCTATTTCCATTTGCTTGACAATTTGTACCGATTGCAAAGCTTCTATTTCCATTTGCTTGACAATTTGTACCAATTGCAAATGCAGCATCACCGGATGCAGTACAATATCTCCCGATTGCAAATGAGTTTGTACCGGATGATTGATTTTTACATCCAATCGCAAATGAACCGTTTCCGGATGCATGATTTCTGTTAGATGTTTCTAATAAAATATCCGTATTAGTTGGATCAAAATCACTATATCCGATTGCAAATGAATGTAGTCCATCGGCTGTACAATGTTGTCCGATTGCAATGGATTGATCGCCGTCTGCTTTTGATAAATATCCAATAGCAATCGTTTTTGAACCACCTGCATAATTATGATAAAGTCTAGACGTACTATTTTGATCTATACCAATTCCTATTGATATAGAATCAAATCCATCTGATTTAACATATTTACCAATCGCAACTGAATTCGAACCTATAGATGAATAGCAATATTGGCCTATTGCAATTGAATTTGCTGCCGATGCAGTACAACGTTCTCCAATTGCTATAGATTGATTCCCAGATGAAGTACATATATTACCAATCGAAAAAGAACCAACACCATTTGATGTATTATATTCTGAACTGGTGCCATATCCAATTGCAACCGAGTTTGATCCAGATGATTGACTATATTTCCCAATTGCAATGGCATTTTGACTATTTGAGGTAATACATTTTTCGCCGATTGCGATTGAGTTACGACTACTTGCAAGATTATTATGTCCAATCGCAATTGCACCTTCATCTGATGCGATATTTCTATTAATACTGCTTCCAGTAAGAACTTCGGTACCTGTATCACCATATCCAATCGAAATTGCATTTGTTGCTGTTGCATTACAGTGATGTCCTATTGATACAGAGTTAGTTCCGTTGGCTTTGCAGTTTTGACCAATTATCATTGAACTTGTACCACGCGTATCCCAGTGTGTACTATCAGCAGAACCTACACAGAATGCACCTTTTGTTTTATCAAATAACATCCTTTTATCTTTATTTCCATCTGCATCTGGATCATGATTTAATCTATCAGATCCAATAACAAAACTTGTTTGTGAAACATCATAAGAAGTATTGGTACTAGTTGGTGTTATTAAACTAGTTGAACTAGTCCCAGTGATTGTGAATACATCTTCTTGTTCTTCTTCGCCAGTATTTATTAGGTTAAAAATATGTATACTTGCGTCTGTAATACTTGACATATTTAATTTATGTCAACTATATTTGTTAAAAATTAGGTATTATGTTAGTATATATATATATGATGAAAAATATAATATATAAAAAATGTCTAGACGTCAACTTGATTTAGAAACTTTAAAAAGTACAATTAATTATGAATTATATCGTGATCCGGATAAAATACAGAAATTGGGTTGTCAGAAATCTGTTAATTTTATAACAAAGAATTTTGTGCATGTACGAAATGATATCAAAAATGCTGTTAATAAATTAAATTTATTATTCTATTCAAACGGATATTTCCCAGTCGAAATTATTAGACCAGATGAATCTAATCATCTTGATCATTATGATCAGGAGCGTCTAAGTAGTACTAAATATAATGTTAATATACAGTGGCCAACAACCACATCACACGGACCCATTACGAGTATGACTCATGTAGATAATAAAACAAATATATGTACAATTAAGGGGTATTTTTATTATAGTACAACAAGTGATCCAATAATTAGTAAAGAATGTATTCATGGACCTGAAAATAATGAATTAACACGTCGTAGATATGCGTCTATATGTCTGACAATTCAGTTAGGTATATTTTATGATATAGATTTTGTATTAAATGAACCGGACATCAGAGAATATATTAAATCAACACTATTTATTGATAGAAGACCAAAATTATACGATGATATGGTATGTAATATAAATAGAATGCTGATACAACCGAAACATAATAAAACTCCGAGTTATTTAAGATGTGTAATTGCTGAATTACATAGGTTATTCGAAATATCGGATAAATTATAGATATTGTCAAATTTGAATTTTTACACTCTCAAAATTTTAATAAAACAAAAAATTGAAAAGGCTAAAGTTTGAGGCATTTTCGGTGTATTTTCAAGCCGTGAAACAATGGGAAACACGCAATCGTGTTCAGTCAGCGGGATCAACGAGATTGTGGACTCCTTCGAGAAGTTCTTGAAGCTGTTGCCACTTCAGCGTGGTGAGGAATTGTCGCGTAGCGATGGAGTCATCCGCCCAATTGCGATGTCGGGTAAAGTGCCCGTTACGGGTATCTGCCGGAGCTCGGCATACAGCGTCATGGACATTCCGATTCCGAAGTTCCTTCGTGGACCAATCCTCGAAGGAAACGTGGCAGGGTGGCTTGTCACGATCGCGAGTCGTTCGCATACCCAGCAGGTTGACTGGTGTGTGGTGCAGTTGATTGCGACGCTCAACAAGATTGAGAACGAACTGGGCTGTGCGATCAAAGAGCAGGACAATACGGTCGAAGAGCTCGAAAGCTTGGATGCCGTGCGCAACCATGTGATTGCCACCATGGAGGAGGTCTCAACCAAGTACTCCGCCATGATGGTGGAGGTCGCAATCATCAAGGCTAAAGAGGCCGCGCTCATCAAGGCCAAGGCCGAGGCCGCGCTCATCAAGGCCAAGGCCGAGGCCGAGGCCGAGTTCAAACAAGCCAAGGCCGAGGCCAAACAAGCCAACGAAGAGTACGACCGAGTCATGCAACTGCGTTTGACCGCTACAACGGATGCGGTAGCAGAGCAGTTCAAAAATGCGTGCTACGAATTCGGCCGTGCACAGCTTGCAGAGCGCACTGCATACGCTCGTTACAACAACGCGTATTGGGCGTGTGAGAATTATTATTTCGGAAAAAATTAGTAGCAATGGGAGTGCGTATATATTAAAAAAAAGAAGACCTAAATAGTCTTTTTTAGAATTACCAATTAGTATCTCCGCTGCGCTCAGGCCCATTGCTACTAAATTTGGCAGCAATAATATATGTAAATGGGAGTTCTTTTTTTACGTTAGATCGCAGTTTTCAAAGTCTTCTTTGCAGTCTTCTTTACAGCCTTCTTTCCGACATATGTGTTTAATCTGGCAATATACTCAGGAGATGACATATATGTACATATATGTACATATATGTACAATCATGTGATTGATCTGGGACATTACTGGCTATATAATAATTAGATAGTTCAAAATTGAATTTTTATATTCTTAATTATTTAACATTTAATAACACGCAAAATCCCAAAACATTTCATTTTTTCGTGTCTATTACTGACGATTACAATGGGGAATAAGCTAACAACATATAATGTCGACAGTATCAATAACATATATCAACCCGCCTCAGACTTTAGCCGAAATTAGCATAAATGCTATGTTCAGCCGAAGTCTGTTTTTTTGTTAAGTCTCAAAGTACATGTGTCATTTAAGTCTCCGAGAGAACACCACGGTATTTGTCGTGACACATATACAGGACTTGAGGGGTAGGCGTCCCCTCGTCTGTTAATACCTCATATTAACAGATTAATGCATTCTGATAGCTATAGATGTCATCCTTTTTTATGTGCTTGGGTCTCGCACAGGAAACATGGTCTAACCATTAAAACGACTCATTTTACTTATATAACGTGTAAAACGAATAAAAAGTACGATTTATTATGATGGTAATAAATAGGATTTCATATGTCTATTTTAGACTTTATTATTATTCATTACTATTATATATAAAATATAATCTTTAATATGAAATTATTTTTTATAAGAATAAAAATCAATGAAATTATGGGTCATAAAAAAAAAGATGAATTGAACCATCTATTATAGTGTTAAATAGCTATTTTATATGCTAGCATATAAAATAGCTATTTAACACTATAATAACAGGTTTAACAGGACTAAATATATAACTATTAAAAATAAATAGCAATATTTAGTTAAATTTAATATCCTGAACATATCTAAACTGCGATTATCGACTAAACCCAGAACGGCAACGGCTTTTTTAGAGCTAACCATCGATTATCCTGCGGTCTTGTTGGCAAGTGGTATACTCGAAGGCGATATTGCCGATAAACTTGTCAAATTAGCGAGTCTTGAACCCGAAAAATAAAAAAAAAGTGGTGTCTTGATCAACTTACAAATGCGCTTAACAATATTGAGAAACAGGCCAAGACAGTGCTCAGCAAAATTGATAAACAAAGTATAACCATCACAGGTAGGGTCAATAGTGACTTCGTCAATATGATGAATGATATTGACGAAATGAATAATGTGATCAAACAGCTAAAACTAGATTGAATCTGATTAAACACCTGATAGGTTTTAATATATTGAAAAAATAAAACCTAAATAGTCTTATTGTGCTGCAATTCAATCCGATAATTCAATCTAGGTACTCCGCGGCGCGCGGGCCCATTTGGTCTGCTGGCAGAATAATAACTGCCTAATTTAGCAGAATCATAGCTGCATAATTTAGCAGAATCATATCCCGCAACTAGCGGAAAAATCTCTATGCCCATCTGGCAGGATAGGTATGTAATTTTTTAGAATTCCCAGTTAGTCTTAATTCCTAATTCGATAGCTGTAATCACTTTATCAACTTCGGATTTCCATACTGATGCATATGTAAATGGGAGTTCATTTCCTAATCCAATTAATGTATCATATTCAGCTTTTAATTTTTTAAGATTTTCGACACGTTTATTCTTTGCTGAAATTACTAATTCACGTTCGCGTAGATCCAATAAATAATCATATGTTGCCGTTGGACCAGTTGCAATCTGTTCGATATCTGCCGTATTCGTATATTTTGGACAATTAATAATAGCATGATTGAAACGAATAAATCCCAATTTCATAAGTGATATACTTGCGGATTCTTCATCAAGTTCCTTAATCAAATCTTTATCCGGATTTTCAATATATCGAATAATATTCTCTTCCATCATTATTTTAAGTTTTAACTGGACCAAATTACGTTGATATCGGACTTGATACAGATTACGACGAAATGGTAGCCAGTAGAAGAATAACGAATGATAATCTTCATTAAATTCGATTACACCACCACCGGGTTTGAAATAATTGAGTAATGACTTAGTTGATTTACGTAGATTAAGAAAATCTTCATACGCATCAATATCCGAATCTCCGAAATTAGCTTCAATAAAGTCTGTTGCACCCGGTTTAAATGTAATCCGTATATCAATTTTATAATCGGATGATCGTTTCCCATCAACATCTTCAATATATTCGATGCGTTCTTTAGATTTTAGACTCTTAATAAATGATTCCGTTGATACAGTTATCGGTAATTCAGTTATAATAACATCGTTATTCTTATCGATATAGTATTCGCCGAAGCTATATTCACGTCCATTATACTGTCTAAGTAGATTACTTCTTTGTTCCGATGTCAATGTCGACCCATATTCCCGGATACATGTTTTAAGCGGGTATTTGGTCATAAACTCGGTATATTCAGCATCTGTAATAGTATTATTTGGTTGAATGGGTCCGCGCGCCGCGGTATTATCTGGCTGAATGTGTCCGCGCGCCGCGGTAATATTTTGTCGAAGTGATTGAATTTGGAATCCTGGGGGTTTAGTTTCCATAATTGTGGCAATTTTAATAACTAATGAATCACCACTCAAATACCCATTAATTAAGTTAATAACATCATATATATCGCGTGCATGACTTTCATGTTTCCAACCTTCACTAGGAAGTTTCGACGATTCAATCATTGATGTTGGGATTACAGGTACATAATACTGTGGCTGTGCGCGTTCACCGTCTTCTTCGACATATGGCAATAAATAACTATCTTCTTGAGGGAATACAGCACATGCAAATGGCTTAGCAAGTCGAACATAAATATACCGTGCTGCACCTGCATCGGATCCATTACTATATCTTGTGCCAAATTGACCAATACCAGTAAATATCGGATATCGGTTAGCATTAGGGAATCTTTGAGTCATATTAATGATAGTTCCATTGAGTGATGCATCACCATGATGATAATGTGCGAGTTCGGCGACTTTACCGCCGAGTTGATATACTTTCCGATCTTTATTATTATTACTTAGAACTTTTAATGCTGCATATAAAATCTTAGTTCTTGCAACCGGGATACCGGTTAATGCATTCGGAATCTTACGTTGAATATCATCATGTTTATATGCTTTAGCATCAACAGTAAGTTGTGTTTCACATGGGATAATTCGGGATTGTTTAATCTGTGTAAGATCTTCGATAGATAGGAATTGGACTGGTGTAGATAACTCGATTTTACGGATATTTGTATCTTTACCATAATAAATCTCAAACCATCGATTATCTAAATCTATACCTTTTTCATCAATATTGAGTTTAAAAGTGTAAATATCATCAAAGAAATGTCCGAACATCATGGGCATTTCTTGTTTGGGATCATGTGAAGCTAAACCTTTATAATATTTAACATCATTAGTTTTTTTATCTTCAGGCGTCTGAAGTGCATCCCATTCCCGGAATTCATTCTCATAATAAAATTCTTTGGGTGGAATCTTAGGATTAATGCGTCCATTCGATAAAGATTTATAAACTCGGATAATCGGAGTTCGATAGCATTTAACAAACCCATGTTTATATAAATTTGGCCAGAATGTATGAATCCATACCAATACAAGTGGTAGAATCTTACCTGTTCCATCTAAGTCTTGGTCTGTAGCTATAATAAGTGCACCATATCGCAGTGTTAATAGATCGGATTTCGTATCATATCGGCAGTTGAAATCAAGTCCTAATACTTCGACCATAGATTTTAATACTTTATTATCTTGTAATTGTTCGGATTGAATAATCTTAGTTCCTATAATCGTAGATTTCTTAATTGCATTTATAATAACACCACCAAGCGAAATAATACCGAAATAATCAAACGTCGCATATACCGAACCTGGTTTAGTATTTGGCTTTGATTCACCATATACAAGTCCACTTTTAATCAAAGATATCGCACTATCACCTTCGGCTGCAATAAGTGAACATTTATGGCTATCTTTAGTCCCGGCTTTATTAGCTCCGATATATTTGTCACATTCGACTTTCTTTTTACGTGGCGTACGCTTAGTAATACTATTAAGAATAGTTTCTGCGGCAACAATTGCAATTTGTTTAAGTTTAGCGGGTGGAATTGTATATTTTTTCATTACTGTATCAGTTACCTGTAATGATTCTTTATTCTGGGCATCCCACTTAGCACCCGGTAATGCACCGATAATAACCATATTTAGATATTTACAAGTTTCAGCGGGAGTTAGATTTTTAGTATCTTTTGCAGCTGATTTAACTTTCTTAATATGTTCATTAATCGCATCCGATATTAGTTTCTTAAAATATGAAATGTGATTACCCGTTGTACATTGTACTCCATTAACGATTGTAGTACATTTAAATTTTGTATTCGTAGGATCGATTGCTATGGCGATATCCCAGTTATATTGGTTATAATGTTCAGCGATTGCCTTGGATTTAATGGTGAAGATATCGGGAGTAAAACTTGGTTGTACTTGAGTATCACCATCATCAGATGTAAGCATAAATTTAAGAAGTGATTCAGCAGATACAGTATTACATTCTGTACCATTATACGATACTTTAACTTTATTACCGACATATGCGGCCAATAAATACATACGCCATCGGACCCATCCATCGAGTTCATTTGACTCATTTGTGTTAAATACGGATTGGTTTCCATAACCGAATTTTTTGTAATTTGGAGTGAATGTTAAGCGTGTATTACTTTGTTTAGTGATATGTGGGTTAGAATTGAAATATTCTTTTGCTTTATTGGTTGTAGTGGTTGCAATCAAAGGAGTATCTCGGGTTTTCATACCATCTGAGAAGTTTTGAACAAATAGAGTTAATTTTTCGGATTCATTCCGTCCCACAGTCAATAATTGAAATTTTGTAGATAGAATATTACCAATTTTAGCTCCAATTCCATTAACACCACCTTTAATACTATATTCTCGCTTATCCATATTTCTTCCTGTGAATGGAATACTAAATGCAATCTCGGGAATAAACATAGGTCTACCATATTTAGTAGTCATTTCTGGGTTTTCAATAACGGGAATACCGGGTCCATCATTTTCAATAATAGTAATACCAGTCGATATGTCAAAAGTTGTTTTAATATAACTTACACGATCTGCGGCTTTTTTCATAGCCATATGTTCCATAGCATGGTCAGATGCATTAACGATACATTCATCGAATATTTTAAGTAATGCAGGTGTATGATCATTTGTAATAAGTGTTAATTTATTTCCTATGATACCGTATAAATTCTTTATGGACATTTTAGTCTGTGCTCCAGCCCACATGTCTTTTTTATCGATATGATCTTCGGTGGACAGAGTTTGATATTCATTTGCGGTAGTTATTGCGGACATATTTGCGGACATATTTGCAGTAGTTATTTGCAGTAGTTATTGAGGGATTTATTTTATATATTAGTAATAACTGGATATCTTCAATTTTAGAAATATTCTTAAGAATGGTACCACGCTACGGCGCCGCGGTGGTATTCTTAATAATGGACCCGCGCGCCGCGATATTCTTAAGAATGGTACCACGCTACGTCACAGTATTCTTAAGAGTAATGGGCCCGCGCGCCGCGGTATTCTTAATAACGGACCCGTGCGCCGCGGTATTCGTAGGACCAAATAAAAAAATATAGTTCGAAACCCTAGGGCAGTTTACTCATTATTAGAAGATACAAACACACAAGTAAGTGCGAGTGGACTGTTTACGATGTCACACTTATGATTAGTCTTATACTCCGCAATTCGTCGAGCCGTGAGCTTGTTAGCAATATCCCACAACTTACTGACTTGTTGGGTGGCCTTGCATGCTGAGATCTCAAGATCGCTAGCACGCTCGACAGCAAAGCCTAGGCTACGCAAGTTTTTAACACGCATATAGCCTGACATATTATTATTACTCAATTTTGTTGTAAGGCGATCGACCTCATTGCGGATATTTACCAATTTCTCATTAACCTCAGATGCGTCTTCATCGGCCTCGAGTGCACGTAGGATTGCATCGGCCTCTTCGAACAGAAGCTTAGAATACGTGGTACTTACAGACATACCAGTCGCAGGCATATCAGTCGCAGGCATATCAGTCGTAGGCATATCAGTCGTAGGCATATCAGTCGTAGGCATAACTTCGGTTGTGTTGTGCGACATTTTCGATTAGTTGTTTTTTTACGTGGTGGGTCTCTTTTGCTGATTTCGAGGTGATAATTGATAAATTTTATAATATATAAAAATTCAAATTTCACAAAACATAATGAGTCAGACCTTGGGCCTTATGTTTTGTGAAATTTGAATTTTTAATACTTAATAAATTATCAGCCTTCTCTTGCTATACGCATCAAAACAACGCATTTTACAAGAAATACGAAGGCAACCAATATGTCTGGTCATGGCCCTAGCTATGATAGTGGACGTGGCCGTGGACGTGGCTATGGTTCCGGTCGTGGTCGTGGACCTAGTCGTGGCAGTGAACGTGGCCCTAGTCGTGGCCGTGGACCTAGTCGTGGCCCTAGTCGTGGTCGTGAACGTGATGAGCTAATTAACGGAGTACACAAGTTTATGGAATATTGTGCCAAAAACCGTTATATCGAGGGTATCAATCTATGTGTTCGTATTATCGAATATATTGAATCTGAGCCGCCGAATTCTGGGTCATCGGAATCTGAGTCATCGGAATCTGAATATACTGATCCGCAGAAGTCTAAGATCTATGAATTTATTCGTAAATATGGATGTGTTAATCTGTCTAAGTTTCCCAAATGGTATAGGCGAGAAATTGGTGACGTATTTGTGCTACCAGATGGTATGAAACTGGCTGGGTATCTCCGATCGCTCGGATTGGAACTGTGTCGGGATCCCAGTAATGACAAGGTAGTATATGTGAAAATCAATGATGGTACTGAGTTTGTAGTTCCAACCGATTCAGTATCCGACATTGTTGGACCGACAGTTGATGATCCGCAAAGAACAAAAGTTATCGAGACTATCCGCCAAATGATCCAGAAATCAGAAAATGGTCAAGTCGGCTTGTACTCGGTCATGAAAAACTATGCAGAGTTACATGGTACACCGTTGGTACTGCAAACCAAGTTGTCGAAATATCTCAAGACATTCGACGAACTAGAGCTATTCACACGTGGAGATATATACACGGATATGTTAGTGAAGTTCAAAACGTGTAGTGTTGAAGGTGGTGCATCTAAGTAATACTGAGGGGAAGTGGTATTTTATTTTTTATTGCAAAAATTGAAACACATATTAATATAGAATTATCAGCCTTCCCCAGTAAATTTGTTCGAAAACCCACATTATTTTACAAACAATTCCGAAGGCAAATATGTCTGGTCGCGGTCGTGGAAGTGGAGATGTCCGAAATAACATGTCTAACAATATCTATACCGATCTAGAAACCCTTATGTCTGAAGTTATGGATACTCGTAATTATGTACTTATTTCTAAATTTATTAAACTACTCGAAAAGTATAAGTCTACGGGTAGGGATAATACTAATTCGCGCGGATATAAGACGTCCAAGACTCAACACAGTGCAGAGCATACTGGACTTCAGAATCCGCGTGTGGTTCAATATGTAAATGTTACGAAACTGGTAAACAAGCTTGGATCAGTTTGGACGCATAAACTTGATTCAGAATATCTGAAAGAGTATGGAATTGAACTTGATATGGGTAAAATGTCACTTCCTGTATTTATTCGCAGTACGCGAGGTGTTCATGCCGTTCGATCAACGAAAGATGATACTAAGTACTTTATTGTACCGAATGGGCCGCATATAGATGAACCAGAACTTGATGTGCAAGACAATGTTGAATCAGACGCTGATGGCTGGGATGAGAGTGAGACTCATACAATCACATATAATCCGGATGAAGAAGATAAATCAGGCTCAGTTACGAATGAATCTCCGGATCCGGAGTAATATGATTATTATAATTTGCAGCTGTGCGCCGCGGAGAGGCTATCCACAACAGAATGCAACCCAATGGGCCCGCGCGCCGCGGAGAGGCTATATTTTTTTGAAATTTGAATTTTATAATATTATATATAATTTAACTCATTTGACAACATAGACCATGTGTGCCTGTCTGAATCTGGGATTGCCACCATGGCGCCGAAAGACTCGCCCATGTAGGATTCGAAAATCGGTCTATGTATGTCGTTTAGTTTCAGAGCTTGAGGCAAATATTCATAGAACTGACTATCAGAAATTTATTAACACACACTTTGATCCAGCGTCGATTCTTCGACGATATAGAAATAATAAAGATGAATTATGTATTGATAGAGTTGTTGCATTGAATATTGCTGAGTTACTTCGACGCATCAAATGTCTCCGTGATGTACTTAAAAAAATTGATGAATCAGATAAAGATCTTTATGTATCGGACACAGTCAACAATATTATGAAAAATTTCAATTATACAATCCAATCATATGTCGATAGTGATATGTATGTATATGATATGATGTATGAATTGAATGAGTTGCATGATAAGTTAAAACGTACGATTTTCAGCATTACCTCCGACGGAGTTGAGGTTTAATTACATTTTTTATATCTACCACTAAATGGTCCTGGTAGCGGATTATCTGTGCCACGGATTATATCCAAGACCGGATTTGAATTAATGGGTATTTGCGCTTTGTTATCACATAATCCTTTTGCAACACACACTGGTTCTGGTTCTGCACCTATTAATTCTACTTCATCAGTAGTTGATAGGATTAATGGACTACATGCCGATTTAAGTTTGACATTCATTAATTTTGGATCATAGTATTCATTATCATCAGATGGATTGATTTCACATAATGAATACCCATCTACAGCCGGATTTCCATATCGTAAATCTTCAGTATCATTTGATTCTAATGCGTGTTTCGGCACATAGTCATCTGTGGTATTATTGAGCCTCCATTCTTTGGTTTGTGGATGATCATATTCTGCGTCTGTAATGAGTTGTGATCTAGCACCATTAGCACCGAATACTTGTTCCATAGAATATGGACTATCATTTAATGGCTGGTTAATATCATTAAGTTTTTTGATAGCAAGTGGTAAAGGAAGTGGTTTTTTTGCATTATTTTTTTCAAATTCGGAATTATATGGACAAGTTATAGGTCCATTAATTGTATCTATATCATATCCGGCATTATATTGTTTATTATTAAATCCAAGTCCATTTTGATTTAATACAATTAGGACTATCGCGATTAATACGATTACACATATAATTACGGCTTTAATAACGTCTCGATGTGAAGACCCATTTGATTGAATAGTACTTTTCATTTTGAATGGATGTGTATTTATAAAAATATATAGTTATAAAAACTAAACTTTATTTTTTAAACTGACTATCATATGAACATCACGCCTTAGATACAAATGATGTTTGATCATAATATATAGTTGGATTCTTATATTGGAAAATCAATATAGTATAATATCCAATAATCAATACTATTAATGTCATCAATATAACAATTATTAGTTTTAGAATATCGGAGTTCATAGTTAATTTAAATCTATGACACCGGGTCTTCTTCTTGGTGAAATAGGTGCAGGTGGGTATTGTGTATAATCTGGAACAATCTCATCCATCATTTCAGCATATTGTATATAATAATAGATTATTAAACAAATAAGAATAATTAGTAATACTGCGAATACGACATGGTACCATTGAATCATTGTGAGTAATGATGACAATATAATAAAACAAAGATATAAAATATGTCAAAAAATGAATTTATGAAAATTATAATATCTTTTTCACTATAAATATACACATCTATCCTATCTGAATTAACTCATATGCATCCCGAATATGACATATGTGATGTATTACTATTTAATTTAATCCATTCCCCATTTCCATCTGTATTAATATAATTATGTACAATTGTCCGATATTCACATTTAGCTTGATGTTTATTACCAATCATAGATGGTGAATATGGTTTCCCATCGATAGTCACATAATGAGCTTGACCATCATGAATAATATTAATTCGAAAGAATATACATATAAATAAAAGAAAACTATCAGGAACTCCAACATTATATCCGTTTTGTTTGTCAATTTGATCTAATTCTCTAATCCGTTTAATACAAGCCTCGACTTCACTTAATGTAACAGGATTATCATTTATTAAAATAGAATGATAAGCGGATTTCATATATTCACTGTTTTTTTCGCAGAATTTTATAAATTCGGATTGATTAAGTATCGGATATATTATATCGATTAATCCACTCCCATTATCAGCTTTCTGAAATAAATCTTTTAGTCCAGATATAATACTATCCCATACACAAGTCATTTTTCAAATGTATATATTTAATCATGGATATGTTATTATAAACTATTATTATTATAAATATAAATTAGAGTATATATGCGACGCGCGGGAAGATTGCTGCTTTGGCAGAATAATGTCCCGTGTAGGGTTTAGTCGATCGAAAACATATGGTTATATGCAACCATTATGATTATATATAATATATGCCAAATTTGAATTTTTTATTTTTAAGTTGTATTAACAGCTCTGTAGAATTCGCAGCCCTACAGCATTCGCAACCCTACAGCATTCGCAGCTATGTCTAAGGTATTCACACCACCCGCAGACGCCAAAATCACTGCCCTCGAAGATGGGCAATTTATTGCTAGGTGGGAAGACCGCCATTTGTATGTATCGCTATGGTACAAGGACACCCCAACTAATTGGACCCATTGTGAGACATCGAATGGTGGTCCTATTTGGGATTCATACAACCGAGACCAGTGTACAGGTTTGGTTACACACTACGAACGTCGTATGCAAATGTTTAAGTAATGTGTAGTGGAATTTGAAAAATTGATTTTTTTATCATATATACGTATATTTTATTAATACAGTGGCACGAGGAACCCATTCGAATTAATATCAATTATCATGAGCTCTAATGGGTTTGGCATTAATAATAAGTCGAGATATTTATTCTTCTTTGGCGAGAAATCAATAAATGGATATTTGAGTAACTGGTATATGGCAAAATTTACGGATCCGGATTCTGGATTAGTATTTGAGAATACAGAACAATATATGATGTGGGCAAAAGCTAATTTATTTGGAGATGAAGATATAGCTGCTAAAATATTACGTAATCCAAATCCCGCGCTATGTAAAAAATTAGGACGTCAAGTCCGGAAATTTCATCCTATGATCTGGAGTAATAGGTGTATAGATATTGTTACTAAAGCATGTTATTATAAATTTAGTCAAAATCCAAATCTTAAACAATTTCTACTTATGACTAATGATCGTATTTTGGTTGAAGCAAGTCCTTATGACCGTATTTGGGGTATTGGATATACAGCATGGGATGCATTTAAAGTTGAAAAAAATAAATGGGGTCAAAATTTATTGGGCAAATGTTTGATGAAAGTCCGCGATTCATTTTAAGAGAAGCAATATTTTCGGAATTCAGTCATTATATTATCTTTGTAAGCATATTCTAAAAATGAATCATATGGATTACCATCTAATCTATGTCGAATAAAGAATAACGAATATAAGCCACATTCTGAGTTTCCAAATTGATGTCTTAAACCAGTATTTGTTTTTTGAACGACTTGTTTCCCGGTTTGTTTTAATAAAGCCGCCGTACGTTCCATCCAATTAACAATTTGAGACCGTGGAGGATTCCCGGATGAATTAAAATATTCAACCGAATATGGTTCTGTACGACAATCACATAATACAGCAAACCAATGAATACCACCACCACTATATTTATCAGTATTAACAACACAAGCTGCAATATTACACGGTCGTTTAATAATACCACCATATTTACCGAGATTAAGAGACGCATTACCGTCAAGGATATCAAGTATAGAATATTTAGCGAGACTTGCACCTTCTCTATCAAAATCAATCATATTAAAACCCCAATTATAAAAATTAGGATTAGTTAAACACCATTGACTAAGAACACCATCAATATCAAAATTACTTAAACGTCGGACAACATCACGAGGACCTTTATGTTTAAATGTTGACGAAATTGCATTTTTAGCATCATGTCTCGGTAAAACACGTTCGATAACACATTTTTCATCATTACATTTTGTGAGTTGTTTCGCGATTTCTAAGATATCAGATTCATCAGATTCATCAGAGTTGTTGATATTTACATTATTTTTATCTACATAATCTAAAATAGCTTGTTTGTTTGGACCGGTAGAACATAATGATGACCCATCCTCGGATGGATTAACACATATAGAATTATCAATTTTTAAGGCATCTAATGCTTTTACTTGTTCAATATCATCTAAACCACCATGAATGGTATTATGAATGAAATCAGTTAAACTCATGATAAAAAATAAATAAAATATAGAAGTAGTAAAATAAAATATGAGATTTAAACTCCTGTTTTTTACAACCATCATATCCGCGGTGCGCGGGCCCATTTGGTCTGCATTCGTTTGCAATATCTAAATATAAAACTACATCGATAATTTCTTTAAAATTTGAATATTTATATATTTAAACTATACCAGTATATACGCCATTTACTCCCTCCACACTACGACCTGTAGAAAAAAAACTTAAAAATGTCGACCAACATACTGGACACTCATAAACCTCTGAATACTCAGCAATTAAATCTATGTTTAAAAGGTGTATTAAGTGTAAATTTAAAGTATCTCAAAGATCTCCGAACTACGCGTGGAGCGCATATTATGTGTGTAAATAAGCGTAATCAAATACTTGAAAATATGGAGATACTAAGATCCGAAGCATCTAAAACTTGTATAAGATCACAGGATTTGAATTGGAAGTATAATAAAATGTGGAAAGATGCATGTATTATATTTGGGTCTAGTTTCAAATATTTATTAAACCAATGTAAATTAAAACGCAATCCTCAGAAGGTTAAAGATATGAAACGTACGCTTAAAAAAATTCATAAAATGGGACTTCCACAACGAGATAATATTCCAATCAAGTCGGTTAAAGAATACGTAATTACATTACCCGATCGGAATGTAGAACAAAAATATAAAACTGACTATTATGAAGCAAATACGATAAGTAAGATTTGTACAATTGCGTCTGATGATGATACAAAATTATTTGAATTTATGAGATCTATTATTGCTGAAAAACTCCGAATGGATATCGTAAAAGAAGATAGAGTGTATATTATGTGGTATACGCTTAAGAAAATAGATAAACAACTTGATTCAGCTCGTAATTTTATTTCAGAATGTGCATCAAAATATTATGTACTTCTTAGACAGTTGAACAAATTGCCTGTATCTGGAGAATTGGTGAATCTTCAGGACATTTTATTAATCGATAGCAAATGTAAGAAGTTGGAATATGGGATTAAAATTCTTGATGATTATAATAAAATCTATGAGTTTGCGCAGTTTGCATCGGAATATGGTCGTTCAAATTCATCGGATCCCGATGTTGTTCAAGCCGTTGAATTAGTCAACATACAAGCACACGAACAACTTAATTTAATACACAATGAACTGATCGGAGTGCGTAATTATTGTGATATCCAACGGATGTCGTTATTTGAATAGATTATGTATTTAGAATTTTCATATATTTTTTTGGCAGATTATTTGAGACACAACTAGAACAATTTAAAATATGTTTTACTTCTTTCAACATACTCAATATATATGCGATATTTTCACTATATATAAACAGCATATTCGTAATTGATGATACATGAAATGATGTGTTTCTATGTCCAAGTATATGTATATGTTGTGTTAAATATGTACGTAATATAGTTTTTATAGTATATGTGAATGTAATATTATGCGGAATCATACATACAAATGTATATTTAGTTATTGAACGCTTTGTATATGATGATGGGTGTGGTTTAATAATTTGTGTCGAATATATAATCGGACCTAATACGTAATGTTGATGCGATGTGGTATTATTAGCTGTACGTGGGCTGGATTTTGACATATTTTTTTATATGTATGAATATATGTGTATTTTTTTAATATTACTTAGTATAATATTCATTTTTTAAAATGATGCACCACGAATACACTATTTTCTAGACCATCCATTATTATCCGAATATACAGTATATTCTGAAGTAGAATAATACTATGATAGTAAAAATACTTGTATTTTTAGTAGTTATATTTGCTATAATAGTAATGATTCTGATATCTGACCCTAATAGGCTTGGCGTTTGCAGCCCTATGATTACAGGTGGCATAGATGATAATGTGGAGAAAATAGAAAAGGTATGTCTTATTTTGGGACCTTATCGGAATTTAACAACATTAATTGTCGGTGTTATGGCATTACATCCTAATATACAAGTTATGAATCATGGTATGAAAACTTTATTTGATAAGAAATTCGATGCAAATTTCTTAATTGATTACAGTCCCGATATATTTGATAATTTTAAACATGCTGCAATGGCGCGATCAACTGTAATGGTGAAGGGTATACTTGGCGGATCTATATTAGCTAGTCATGCATATGAACCAAAATATAGTCTTTATAAAGAATATAAATCAAGATATAACAATCTACTTATGAAATCTAACCCAACATGTTTAGTATGGAAGGAATCATTAAGATCACTTAATATTATTCGATTATTACCAAAACCAAAATTAGATAAACTAATGCAGAATCCGCAATTATGTTTCATAATGCCAATCAGAAATCCTTTAGATACCGCAATATCACATTTAACATCGTTTGATGAACATATTTCGCTTTATGGAATTAATCCAGCTGAAGCAACTCGTATAAGTATTTTAGACGCGATATTAAAAAGTATATCGGATGTATTTAAACTGCAATCCGAGTATGGACAGGATAAAGTGATGATAATATTTGCAAGTGATTTGACTCATAATATATTAAAAACGGTGAGTAAAATGGAGAAATTTCTGGGAATTGGGTTAGACAAAATATGGGAAGAATCAGCGGGGCGTAATTTGATTATAACAAAGTCAAAATATAACCATGATTGGTCGATTATTGATTTTTATCTGAGTCAAATAAAAAAATTATTTGGACATGATGAAAAAATATATCGTAAATTCTATAACTATATCCCAGAATTCCATAGACGTAAATTAGAAAAATAAAAGTCACAATTCTATGAATTATTTATACAATTCCATAATCTGGGGAGTAATAAAATATAAACGATAATCAATCTTACGTTTTATATTATATATAGGAATATATTTCAACTGTTGTCCAAATTTAGATCGAGTATCAAATTTACTTGGTGTCTTTAAGATAACTACATTTGTTAGTTGTTTTTCGAAAATCAATTTAATCAACTTAAATACAGATATATATGTCTCGTTATTTATTATAAATAAATCATCATAAATTTCATATCTATTATATTTTTCAATACTACTCCATGGTGGATCGCAGTAGACATATGTAAATGGAACTTCGGATTTATGATCTTGAATATATTTATAACAGTCAATATTTAGTGGTGTAATATTCATTAATTCAAGTGCGGCAATATTTGAACATAGAACATTATATGTATCTGTATTAATTTCCAATACTGTTGCTTTAACATCCGGGAAATATGTAGCAACAGTCATAATACCACAACCTATATTACCAGTCACATCTAATATACGAGGCGATTCATTTAAGTTTTTAAGAACTGTATTTTTTAGAGTGTCTATTTCTTGTGCCGCGTGAATAGGCATTAATGTCGAATATAAACCTTCAGTAGTTGTTTTAATTTTTGAATAGTCAATACAATATTTGAATTTTTTACTATCAGATACAACTAGATCAGGGAATTTGAAGCTCATGTTTATATGATTTGGTTAATAAGATATAGTTAATATGATTTGGTTAATAAGATTTGGTTAATAAGATATAGTTATTCAAATTTCATTTAAAAATATATCGCATATAATATTTCTGCTAAATATCGCAGATTTATAATGAATCCCATCTAATAACTCTAGGAGCTCGCATTCGGGTATATTCATGTCCTTTTGGATTAATATAATCTCGTTCTGAGAATTGTTTAAAAGGTGAGTATTTATCAACGAAGAATGAATCCAATTCACCATATTTCATACCTCGTAGATCTCGATAATAATCTTGTCCTAAAACCGGACATCTTAACTTCCAAGCCATTAATATTATATAAAAATCATCTCTTCCTAATGTTGCATGAGATTTCTTAATCCGGACATATGTATTAATACCGGGTTCTTTAAGCTTATTGACTATATAAATGTAAACTTTTAATTCTTTGGATATTTTACTAAGAGATTGTATTTCAAAGTCGTGTTGTTCATGTTTTTCATTCATTTTAGTGACAAATATAATTTTATCGGATATGAATGGTTTTAATTTATTTGTTACAAGTCGAATTGTATTTAAGATATCCTCATGTTTTATACGATAATTATCGGACTTTTTATGGATTTCATAGGTCATATTTAATGTATCAACTATTATATTTTTTTGCATTATACTTCTCTCTGGTCCTGAATACCCACCGTCGTAAAAATTGAAATCATCTATATTAGGACTAAATACTGTATCATTCATACATATTGTATTAGTTCTATATAATAATATAGAAATAATTGAAAACATAAAAACACATATTAATAAGATAATAAACCACATTATATTTATAATATTGTAATAATAAAATGTCGATTAAAAAAATAGGATTTGCATTTGGTGGTCTAGTTGCATCTGGTAAGACATATACTGCTAAATCAATATCATATATATTGGATTGTAATATATATAATATAGCTACATTTAAAGATAATAATGATAAACTATGTTCTGATATTTCATTTGCGATAATTGATGATTTAAGAACAATAAATGAATATAATGAACTAAAAAATGACGAATTTTGTAAATGGTATTTTATTTATATTAGTGTACCTCAATTAACTCGATTAGATCGAATTAAGAAATTATATCCGAATAATTGGAGAGAATATTTTAATAGAAAAGAAGAATGTATACCAGTTAATAAATATGATTGTATATCATTATCAATCGATCATACATTAAAATTTATTCACAACGTGATTGGACAAATTTAAGATAACTGACTTCTTTTTTCATTACCAATAAGTCCATACATACAATGAATCTCTACAATTACTGAGAGTAATACTGCATTTGTGGCATCATATCACACAACTAGTGGGAGTAACTGCTGCATTTGTGGCATCATATCCCACAACTACTGGGAATAACTGCTGCATGTGTGGCAGAATCATATCCCACAACTAGTGAATACGATTCTGAGGCAGCACAATGGACCCGCGCGCCGCGGTAGCACAATGGGCCCGCGCGCCGCGGTAATGCTGCAAAAAAGAAACGTAAATATATGTGATTAAATTATACAAAATCGAAATAGTTATATACGTTTATATAATGCATAATAACTCCTATACATATCTGTATATTTAGGAAATATATACTTTATTTTCTCAAATCCAGATTTTGTTATAATATTATTAAATTGATATATTGATCTATACTCAGCTACAATCATATGTCGATTACAATCTAATTCCTGATCAGATAATATAATTTCATTGTTAATAACAATTGCATACATATAATGTATAAAATCTAAGAATACATCAAAATATTTTTCAGTGCAGTTATGTTCACGAATAAGTAATATACCACCTGGTGCTAGAACACGATGAGCTTCAGCTAGTGATATATATGGATCTGCGAAGTGATGAAGTGACATAATCATTGAAGTAAATTGGAATTTACCATCATCAAATGGTAATTTATCTGAACTTGCCTTTGTATATATTAGATCCTTATCATTTGACTTATATTCAATTATATCACATCCATATATATCATCCGATGATAATTGCAAATATTCACCAATCGCATGTGTTAAACTACCTTCTGAACATCCTATATCTAAGTATGGACCATATCCGATATATGGGGTTAAATGATAATGTAAGTCAAGAATTCGTGAAGTAGATCGGCCAGAATTGTGGAGTTGTTTATTTTTGTGTATGAGTAATTTTGATTTTATAGTGGTGAATAATTCACTATCAGTGATTGAATCTTTATAGGAATTATAGATATAATCGATTATATTAATTAATAAATGTTTATCAGCATTGCGAAAGGTTTTAATGAGGAATTTATACATTAGATTTGTTAAATCTTTATTATAGATATATGGTTTAATTTTGTCAATAAACACAGTCTGTCGAACATCGCATATCGGTTCGATAGTAATATCATCTTTGATAGGGTTAACGGGATCTGTATTCATAATTGAGTGTGAAATAGATATAATAATAAATTGTTCAATTTTTAATAGTATATATGTATTCTATAAAAAATAAGTGAACTAAATGATACTAAGTCTACGCATCCGGGGCACGCGGATCCATTACAGAATAATATTCCATAACTATCAGACTAAACTATGTGTCCATCCTACAGCACAACATTTTGACAGTACTGATTGGTTGCATCATCCAATGCGTATTATTGCAACATTACCACGACAGTATAATATTGAATTAGCGAAAAAAGTCCTGGGACTTGGGTGTTTATGGGGCAAATATGGATTAACAACATTAACTCGTAAATATGGGAATGACGATTTTGCAAAATGGGCTAGGGAAAACGGATGCGAAAACGGATGCGAAATCGGACCTGCATGTGCAATTTGGTAATGCTATTTTTTTGTCCCATATTCATGTTAAGAATTTATTCCCCACGAAATTAGAAGAATATTTTTTTAAGTAAATGGTAATAAACCATATTCTTCTAATAAAAGTTTAACTTTTGTAATGACAGGATAAAGTAATTTTTCAGAAATGGCTTTAACTCTTATTATTTTATCAATAACAGGAGTATATGTAGTGTACATAGGATGTTTATATTGTATAAGTTTATGTATGATAGTATTAGTGATTGAAGAATAAACATCAGTACAATCTTCTAAAGACCAACCATCTTTTTTATATGTCATAATTTTTTTATCAGCTAAGAATTCTTTATTGGATGTAATGAACATATTATAATTTTCAGGATGTAATTTATTATTATAAACATCGGCTACTAATTTACGTAAAATTTCGTTAACAGCAGCATCTATAGAGGGTAGATCACCTCCTGCTATATCATTAATCATTTTTTTAGTGATAGAAGAATTAAAAATACTAGCAACATCATCTTCTGTTATATAAGATAAATTTTCATTTCCATGTACTTGTATTGTAATATTATATATGTTATTATATGTGTTATTATTCGAATTAATATTAGTGATATTATTATTACCATTAATATCGACTGATTGTTGTTGTCCGACAGAGTTTGATTGTTGTTGTCCGACAGAGTTTGATTGTTGTTGTCCGACAGATTCGGATTGTTGTTGTCCGACAGATTCGGATTGTTGTTGTCCGACAGATTCGGATTGTTGTTGTCCGACAGATTCGGATTGTTGTTGTCCGACAGCTTTTATATTAGATTCTAAATGTTTATTAAGAATTTCAATTCCAACGATGCCATTTTTACCAGTAGGTGCAATAGGACAATTTTTTTTAAGATGAATTTTCATGGTTTGATTTGATTTAAAAGTTCTATTACAAAATTCACAGACTCTTCGTTCTTTTTTTGCATTTTCAAATCTATCATCATCTTTAATTGTAATAACTGGATTACATGGTGTTTTGCGATCTAAATGTTTTTGCAATCTTGAGTAATATTTAAATGATTTATTACAATTTGGACATTTGAAGACTTTTTTATCTCGAATATGATAGTCATCCATAATGAATTTATTTGAAATATATGTATATAATAAAAAATACCTCAATTGACGATTTATATATAATATATTGATTGTATATACTATATCTTTTATTTTTTAACAATTTTACCAAAAAATATTATATAAATATGTTTATCCGTGTGATATATATAAAATAAAAGAGCTAATTCGGATATCAAAACATGTATGTTAGATATTCAAATATATCAGAATACGTATAAACAATATAAATTCCAAAAAATAAAATTTTGATCTAAAATGTATGGATAAACATTTTATAGCATACACATTTTAGAGCAAAATTTTTTATTTTCTAAAAAAATAGATAAAGTATTTGAGGCTAAGGTGAGTCGAAAAATATAAAAATTTAGAATATCCTAAAAGTATATTTACTACTATATTATAATTACCATGTCGTTTACACTCTTCCAAGATACTTCACACCCATGGAATGTGATATATCATCTCTTATTTTCGTGGAGTCAACAACCGCGGCGCGATGACCCGAACTGTCTAATACCGCGTCGCGCGGACCCATGTGTTTTGTAGTAAGAAAGCAAATCCCACGAACCTATTTTTTTCAAAAAGATATTAATGTATAATAGTGTAAGAAAGTTTACAAGAAAAATAAGAATGAAAATCGTGGGTCAAAATAAACCCTGAACTTTCTAATGATAAAAAAGAAACCGAATCCCGCGAGCCGAAATTTTTAGAACCGAAATTACAAAAATATATAGGTATGTATATTTTTTTAAACTTTTATAATATATAAAAATAAGATTTTACTAATAAATGGAAACAACATGTACTATATTTACTATAACTCCGATTAATGATTTTAAAACATATAATACTGAAAGTAATGAAATTAATAAATTAGATTTTGTTGATTTTGGTGATTTGGAATCAAGACTAACAAATGCAAAAACTAAATTAGATAAGCCATATGAAACTGATAGAAGACGATTTGTTAAAATTCAACGACAGTTTCAAATGGAAGATAGATTAAAAAATATGGTTCATGCAATTTATAATACTCCAAATGTTACAAATGCATGGCTTAAAGCATATGAATTATATAATACATATAATAAATATATTCCTATCAGTAATGATACACTTGTTCATTTTGATAATGCCGCATTTCCTGGAACATTTATATTAGCTGCATACCATTTTTATTATACAATGACGAATATTAAAAATTATGATTGGTATGCATCTTCTATGATTGAACCTAATAATGAAAAAGCTATTGGATTATTGGTAGATAAGTTTAATTTATATAAAAATTATAAAGATAGATGGCTTATGGTTGATATAAATGATAATGCTGAAAAACCCCCCCCCACATATACAGTCTAATAGTATAAAGCAATTCCAGAATGATGGTGATGTTACAATATGGGAAAATCAATTAGATTTTAGATATCAATTACAAAATAATGTAGATTTATATACATCTGA
>Ga0208088_1000013_pt1 | contig 32722 bp, 35 predicted proteins | sample LakMenEpi02Apr12_FD_150661 | JGI IMG/M metagenome (GOLD analysis project Ga0208088, IMG submission 150661) | Freshwater microbial communities from Lake Mendota, WI - 02APR2012 deep hole epilimnion (SPAdes) | ecosystem: Environmental > Aquatic > Freshwater > Lake > Epilimnion/Euphotic zone ...
TATTAAAGTATTAAAGTATTAAAGTATTAAAGTATTAAAGTATTAAAGTATTAAAGTATTAAAGTATTAAAGTATTAAAGTATTAAAGTATTAAAGTATTAAAGTATTAAAGTATTAAAGTATTAAAGTATTAAAGTATTAAAGTATTAAAGTATTAAAGTATTAAAATTCCAAATTAAACAGTAAAATAATTGATATTATAATATCTTTTCTATAGTGAATATTATAGCCCATAAAAAATTGATTAATCAAATATATTGTATAACTCAAAACAAAACAATTTATATTAAACAGCTTATAAAACTATAGTTATTCCAATTGTGTAAACGATTAGAATGTCCAAGTCTTATCCATCAAGTTTTGGTCCTGGCAAACCATATGTCGCACCAGGTGGTGCCGCATCATCACGTTTTGGTCCTGGCAAACCATATGTCGCACCAGGTGGTGCCGCATCATCAAGTCTTGATCCTGACAAATCATTTATTGCAAGTGAACCTGTCGTGTCAGCGCTTGTAGATGCAGCTGGCGTGCCAATGTTTGCAGATGTTGGCGTGCCAAAGCATGTTGATCCTGCTTTGGCAGCAATAATAATGGAGCAGCTTTCAAAGCTTCCTGATACTTTTCTTGCCAGCATGACAAAACAGCTTTCAGAGATTTCTCCGTTTGATTTTGCTAAAATGCTGTTACAATACAGTGCGAAAGTTGGTGATGTCAAAGAAGACGAAGATGACGAAGAAGTCGAAGAAGACGAAGAAGAAGTCGAAGAAGTCGAAGAAGACGAAGAATCTTTGGCAGCTGACATTAAAGCATTTGCAGCAATGTGTGCAGAAAAGTCTTCCACGCAGTAGAAGACTTTGCAATAATTGTATATGTTTATAGTTTCAAAAAAATAATATTTATCAAAATATTATTTTTTTACATCATTATTTTACTATTTAATTTAGAATATTAAATTAAAATATTAAAAATTCAAATTAAACAGTCTCTATATTTTTGAATTAAACAGTAAAATAAAATATTTATTTATCACAAACTAATTCACTTGTATCGTCATCATCTTCAAGCACATTTGCATTTTTAAATAATTTACAATCAATAGCAGCTTCTTTAATAGCTTTTTCAAATTCCAAAACCAAATTATTTTTTTTAATAGATAAATTATGAATATATTCATCGATAGTTTCATCTTCATCTGGATGTGTTGCAATATATACAAAAACTTTTACAACTCTTTTTTCTTCAGGGACATCTTTATGAGAACAAAATCTACTTGCTCTACCAATAACTTGATTCAATCTAGGCCAATTCCAATATGGATCAATTATATGCACCTGTTTTACAGCTGTAAATGAAACACCTTCCTTAATAGAAGAAGAACCTAATATAATTTTAATTTTAGAACCATCTAAATTATCTAACCTATTATAAATAGCTTTAATTTCCTCTTTATATGCCATATTTTCATCACCAGACCAGATAGCAAATCTTTTTCTACCAATACCATTATCTGCATAATTTTTATAACCATATGCTTCTAATATTCTAACAAAACTTCTTAAACCAGCATATTCTTTAAAATTACTATAAACAAATATTTTACCACTTGTTTTATTAATTTTATTAGCCATTCTTGCAAATTTTGTAGAATATTTTTCTATATTATTAATAATATTTCTATTTGTTAAAGATTCAAAACCTTCTTCACCAACTTTCTTATTTGGAAATACTATATTTGATACAAATCTTGTTCCTATAAAAAAATTGTTTGGTAAATCTGTAGCATTAATATCCTTTGATAATTTATTTTTTAATCTGGCCATATTTTGTTTTTTTCTTTCATTTCTTAAAATACCTTTGTATGCTCCATATTGAAAATCAGACATTTCACATTTTATATATCTAACAGACATGTGAGGAAATACAAATGGGGGGGCTCCTCTAAAATATGATATATATCCTTTTATTCTCTCCTTAAAATCATCCATATTTTTTGTTTCAAAAGTGTATGTTCCATTTCTATGTTTAATAGTTCTAATATATTTCTTTTCAAAACCTCTTCCTGTAGGAAATTCGTTTTCAATTCTTAATAAATTCATTGTTAATCCAATTTCATGTGGTTTGTCAAACATTGGAGTTGCAGATAATAAAATAATTCTTAAATCCTCTTCTGATTTATGTAGTAATTTATATAAAAGTTCATAATAAGTACCATCTTCAGATACCATGTTTTGTATTTCATCAATAATAATTAAAGAATTATCAAGCTTGATATTTTTTTCTTTAATACCATCAATAAATTTATTATATGAAAAAATTTCATAATATTTATCTATTCTTTCATCAGATTTTCTTATTATCTCTTTATATCTGTCATCAGATGGATATAGTTGTTTTAATTCATCTCTTTCAGAACTTTTTAAATAATTATTATCTGCACATAAACTTCTTAATTCTGTTCTAAAATTACCTTTTAATGATGCAGGTAAAACAATAACAATTCGTCTCTGCTGTTTCCATTTTTCTGCAATTCTAATAGCTGTACAAGTTTTACCACTACCAATACGATGATAAATAAGTACTCCTCTATATGGGGTTTTCGGATTTATAAATTCACCTAAAAATTGTTGTGGTAATTGTAATTCATATTTTTTTGGTATACATATTTGTTCAAAAGATTTTTTCTTTTTTGATATTGTAAATCTTTTATATATTTCATTTATTTTCTTATAAAAATTATCATCCTCAATGTCAGGATATTTCATAATAATATTTACTGATAAAATAATTTATAAATAAAAATCTAATTTAAATATTTTATATGCCATCATCTTCTTTATTATCTTTTTCATTTTGTTGTTTAAATCCGCCATGTGTAAAATCTCTTACTGATCTATTGTTATTTGATTCTCCTCCATATTGCCGCCCACCATTTGTAAATCTATTAGATCCACCACCTCTTGATGATATTTGTCCCCTTCCTCTTGAACTTCCACTATATTTATTGTCATATTTATTATCATATTTATTGTCATATTTATTATCATATTTATTATCATATTTATTATCATATTTATTGTCATATTTATTATTTGATCTCTGGGATGAAAAATTATTTCCACATACTCTTGAATCAGGTAATGAACATTCTAAATTTATACCACGCAATGTACCTTCGAATATGTTTTTAAGTGCTCGTTTACCTTCATTGTGTGATCTTGCAATAAGTACTTGTAATAATTCCACAATTGTTGCATCATTTACAGATTTTGTAGATGATGCTGCATCTCTATAAGAGAAACTTAATGCTTGGCTCTTTCCAGAATCAGGTTTAAATGAATCATCATAATGAACTTTTTCAGTTGGTTTTAAATCTTTTTTTATTTTTTCATCTTCATTTAATACTACTCCATTATATTCTTGTTGTTCATATTCATCTTCTGATAATTTTTCAGCCCAATTTGACATTTCCTCTTTTTTACCTGATTTTGATTCAACTACTTTTTCTTCTTTTTTATCTTCCTTCTTATCAGATTTTAATTTAACTATATTATCTTCATCTTCAAATACATTTTTTTCAAGTTCTTCTAGTTCTATCTTTTCCTCTTTTTTTACTATTTTTTGTTCTATAACTTTTTCTTCTTTTTTATCTAATTTTTTACTTTTTGGTTTTACAACCTCAACTTCAATATCAACGTCGTCAAGAGTCTTCTTGGAAGCCTTTTCTGATTTGCTTGATTTTGTAGAAACTACTGCTTTTGGCATATTTTATAACTATTGTTGCTATTATATATAAGTTATATTATAGATAATAGATTTTTCAATCTTTTTTAAATTTCAACAATACTATGATCTAAAACATTAGTATTTTCTATATTAAATTCTGCCATGATCCCATGATGATCAGATGGTTGTATATAATCTTTATCTCCTACTATTAATTTAAAATCTAATAATTCTATAATTTTTGTATTAGAATATATTATTCTATCTATTCTTGATCTATATATTAGATTTCTAGATTGTAAATTTTCATTGGTATTGTAATCATATGTGAATTTTTTATTTTCATCACATTTATTTTCTATCCAACAATCTTTCCATCTATTTGATTGAAAATAAAATTTATTCTCATTATTAACTATATTAGTATCTGAACAATGTATTATAAATGGTGTTTTTAACAAAAATTTTTCTAATATTTCTTCTGTATCTTTAAATTGTTTTATTTTTATAATATTTTCCTTATTAAATTCACTTTCATAATGACAATTTGTTATAATTATTGTCTCTTCTTTATTATCTATTAAATTTAAATTTATTTCAATAATACTTATTGTTCTTCCCATACATGATATCAAATCATGTATAACACTATTTACTATTTTATATTTACTTAAAGTAACAATACCATAACTTCTATCAAGTTCTTCAGGATATCTATAATAATTTAATTCTTTTTTTATTTGTTCATATGCATCTTTTGTTACCTCTTGTAAACAAATTATATCAGGATTTAATATTTTTATATTATGTATTAATGAATCAGTTCTATTATCTTTAATATAATCATCAAACCAAATATTATAACTTAAAACTTTAAGTTTTGTACCCATATTTTATGTTCTATTTATATTTAATAAATATATATAGTATTTCTTTAAATAATATACAATTATTGTTTAAATACTTATTATTATCAATTTTTATTACTCAATATCAAGAAATTTGAATATTGAATATAAATATAAATATAAATATAAATATATAGACTAATAATAATCATCAATTAATATCATGAATAATAATATAGAAATAATATCAATAAGAAGATTAGATAATTTTGGACTATTTATTACCCATTCATTAAGTGGCAATCTTAATGGAGAAAATGGGGAAAATATTAATAAAATTTTACAATCAATATCTCCAGAAGAATTAATTGAATCAACATTTGGTATAGAAAAATCAGAATATATAAAATATTCCAAAATATCAACAAGAAAATTTAAAATAATTATTAATGAATCTCATATTTGTAATATAGTATCATATTTAGATTATTTAGAATACCCAATAGATGGAAAATTTATAGTTAATATAGATAAAATTGCATCAGATAACTATCATACATATACTGTTCATATATATCCACCACAAGATATTGAAGGAGGTGAATTAATAATATATGAAGATGATAGGAAATCTCTATTTCAAAAAATAAATATATCAAAAACTAATTGGGTAGTTGTAGTATTTCCGATTGATATTTATCATTCATCTAATGAAATAAAAAAGGGAACAAAAAAAATGTTTAAAGGTGTTGGTATAATAAAAGATTCAATTAAAAAAAGATCATATTGTGATTACTTATGTTGTTATAAATATAAAAAATTAAATTATAATGATAATATTCTTTATGAACCTTTGTATAGGAATTAATAATTTTATATTTAATTTATATAAAAATTTGAATATTATTTTGCTGTTTAATTTGGAACTTTGATACTTTTTTATTTCATAAAAAAGTATCAAACCCAAAATTAAATACGCAAAAATAGGGAATATTTAATTTAGAATCTTAAATTTTTTTCACTAGTGAAAAAGATTTAAGAGTCTAAATTAAACAGTCCCTATATGCATTAATATTTAAATATTTAAAATATAAGTTAATATATATAAATTATAAAGATGACATTATTAACATTAAATGAAGTAAAAGAATTAGTAAGTTTAAAGGCTGAATCTAATGGAACAAGTTTAGTTACTCTATTTATACCAGCCCTATCTTCAATGAGCTTAGTATCAACAAAATTAACACAAGAATTATCAACTGCACCAAATATTAAATCTAGAACTGTAAGAAATGATGTTATAACAGCATTAAAATCAGCTATTGAATTAGTAAAAGGATATGATTATAAATCAGGTGAAAATGGCTTAATCTTAATTGCTGGTATTACCAGTAGCAACAGCTGACTATATAATAATACCAGTTGACTATTAATACCCCCTAAAAAGATTACAAAAGGTTATTATAAATGTGATAAACATTTTCATTTAGATTCTCTATTAGAAATGTATGATATAGATACCTTAAAATTAGGTATTATTTTAACATCAGGAAAAGAGTATAGAATGTATTTATCAGAAATAACAAATGATGGTAAATGTGTTTCAACTAAATTATTATCATCAGATACAGAAAGATTATTAAAAAATCATAAAAAGGGGGGACAAAGTGCACAAAGATTCTGTAGAATAAGACAAAATAATTATAATAGATATGTAAATGATGTTTGTGATGAAGTTGTTTCTACATATATGAAAGATAATCATACAATTTGTATAGTAGATAAATTGATAGTAGCCGGTCCAACTAATATAAAAAATGATATTGTAGGAGATGAAATAGTACAAAAATATTTTAATAAAAAAATAGCTTTGGTAATGTCAACTGATGTTATTAATGATAGAACTGTTTACAACATATTAGAAACAGTGAATCTAAAACCTATTCTTATAGATGATAGAACTGATGATATAATAGATTTAATAGCATTTAAATATGATCTTCTAATTTTTGGTGATGACATCTTTAATAAAGATAATTCAACTGAAATAAGAAGAATATATATACATTCTGATTTTATAACTGAATTAAAATCAAAAATTGATGAATTATCAATAATAAATAAAGGTATTGAAATAATTAAAACTACTTCTGAAGAATTACGGAAATATGGTGGTATAATTGCAGAAAGATGGTTTAAGATAGAATAAATTAATAAAGAAAATATCTAATTGCATCAAAACCACCACCATATTGAACCTCTTTTTTTCTACTATAAAATACTGTACCTAATAGAGTAACCCCTAATATTCCTCCTAATAAATAGTAATTTTGATATTTACGTTGTTCTAATATTTTTGATTTATCTTCTGATGATAAAACAGTATCTTCAATAATTAATTTATGTTTTTCCTCTAAATCATTATCTCTTAAATAACCCAAAAATAGTAAGGCAATTATTATCATATTCCAATGTATGTCTAATTTAGTTGAAAATATAAACCATGTATATAATAAAACTGTATATAATAGAGCCTGTTTCTGATCATTTAGACCTGCTACTGTATTAATTAATACAAACATTGTAATAAAACCTAAAAAATGTTTTGCAATTCTATTTTCCTCTAAAAATTTTTTCATCTGTTTTGATACAAGATCATTTGTAAAATTTATTGTAGTTATAAGATAGAATATTAGAAATGCCTTTGATAAAGATGGATCAATTTGCATTTGTTTATATAAATTAAGATTATATAATTTAAATTATCTCAACAGTAAAATCTGATGGTACTAAAGTTTTTAATAAGTTAATATCGTCTGATGTTATATTAACTGTTATACTAGTTAATTCATATTTACAATTATTCCCATTTTTATATTTTTCATTAAATTTATTTTTTATAGACCATAATGTAAAAGTAATTTTATTTGTTTTTATTTGAGAATGCCATAATGTTTTATCAATATCTTCGGTTATTAATGAACTAATATAAGTTTTTTCATCATATTTGTGAATATTATATGATATATTATCAATTTGTATTTTTTTACTTTTTATTATATCATTGTTAAATCCAATAAAAATAGACATATAATCATTAAAATTTTTTAAATATATTTTTAATAATGTATTTTTATCATCTAATAATATAGATTTATATAATGGTAGTTTGTGTTTATCTTCATATTTCTTATCAAAATCCAATCCCATACTCAACATACCACTTAAAAATTTTAAACTATTAAAATTACCATATTGTATTTCATAATAATTATTTTGATTTATTAATATGTTAAGTTTTACAGTTTCAAATGTTAATTCAATATATGATAATTTTAATAGATCCATTAATAATGGATTTGGTGGATATATATCAATTTCTATTTTTATTTCATGCCAAATTAACAATTCTCCCAATATTATTACAATATCTTTTAATAAATTTATATTTTTTTTTATTTTATAAAATCTAAAAATATTACCCCCAATATTTAATCGCAATGATCCTTCTATATATTTATATATATCAATATCTATAGGAGTAATTATATTTAAATATAAATCTGTATAATTATATTTATTTACACCAATTTTACTTATATTTAATTCTATCGTTATAATTGACCCTATACTATTTATATATGTATCACATAAACATATTTTTGTTTTTATTGTATTTTTTGATTTAATTAAATCATTTATATTATTATTATTGATAAATATAATTTCCTTTTTTGAATGGGCATCTAAATTAGATATATCACTAAAAATATTTTTATCTTCTAAATTATTTTTATAATAATCATAATCATTCTTAAAATACTTTTTCATATATTCTCCCGCTTCTTTTTCAACTAATTTTTTTCCATCATTTGTAACAACTGATATACTTGGAACATTTTCATCTAATACCTTTTCATCTAATACCTTTTCATCTAATACCTTTTCACCAACTTCTATAGTAGATGGTAACCATGGTGATATAATTGTTTTTCCTCGGATTTCCGACATTTGTTTTCTATATACATGTTCTGTGAGAAAATTATTTTGAGAGATTAACCGCAAATATTTACCGAATTTTTGATCATTTTTTAATTCAAATGGTATTACAGCAATAGTAAAACATGTTTTTAAAAAATTAAATAAATGATTTTCATCTCTTATTACACCATCTGTTTTGTGTAAATTAAAATCTTTTACAGGAAAGACTTTTTTAATATCATCAAGAATTTTATTTGTTTCTTTTACCATGTCTTTTGTTATTTTGTTTGCAAATATTTTTGTTTTGTAATCATCTATTCCTGTCAATTTTAATATAGGTAAAATTTTGTCATCAAGAATCTTAATTTGATCTTCAATATATTTAACCATATAAATAATTTGTATATATATGTATTATATAATAATTATATCGAAATTACGAATAAAAATATCAATATTTTATGAATTTAAATTTTGTCTAATAAAATCCAATACATTATCAGAAGTCATATAATCAGTAAAAATAATAGATTCATATATAGGATAATTATGCTTTGAAAATATATTATTATATTTTATTGGCTTTTCTAATACTATTGTTATCAAACCATCTAATTCATATCTTTTATTATATTTATATGATGGTATATGAGTATATGAATTAGGAGATTCAAATAAACTAGTAATATAATCAAAAGTATATTCCATCATATTTCTAATTCTATTATTAGTTCTATCAAAAGGAATTAATCCTATTTTATTATATATTGGATCATTAATAATAGTAGGTTTTATAGCTATATTGAAATATTTTAATAAATATAGTGAATTAATAGATTTTGAATTATAATAAATTTTTAATCTATAAGGCTTATATTTCCAATCATATAAATTATTATCAATATTAAATCTAATTATTTCATAAATAATAATTAATATTATAATTATAAATAATAGAAACTCAAAACTTATCATTATAATCTAATTATTTCTATTTTTAATATTATCTTATTTAAAATCAATTTTTTGTTTTAGTAATATATATGCAAATCCGTATAATAAAACCATATAATACAAAAGGGTTAGATGCTGATGCTAATATATTTAAATCAATATTAGAAAAAATAGATAATAAATATAATATTATAATTAGTTCAGAAAATGACAAACTAAATAAGATAGATGATGTACATATTTATGTAAGTAATACAAATAAGGATATATTAAAATTTGCAAAAATAAAAATGTTTATGATAAACCATGAATTATTTATGCAAAAAGAGGAAGATCAATTTGTATTACGAGAAATAGATTATATTTTGGCAAGAAATCAAATAGGTTTTGATTGGGCAACTAATTTAAAAGAAAAATATAATTTTAAATATTCTGTTGTTTTAATTAAATTTACAACTAATTTTCCTATAATAAAAACTGAAAAAATATGGAATGCTTTTTTACATTCTGCAGGCGAACATCATTGGAAACAAACAGATTCTATAATTAAATGTTGGTTAAATCATCCTGAACTTCCATTAATAACAATAACATGTGTCGAACAGTGTTATAGAAATATCAAAAAAATATTAGGTGATAAAAAACCTTCAAATATTTTATTATATAATTATTTACTACCTTATGATAAATATGTTGAAATTAAAAATAGAATAGGAATACATTTATGCCCAAGTATTGTAGAAGGTTTTGGACATTATATAAATGAAGGAAGAAAAGTAAAATCTCTTGTTATAACATCTAATTTACCTCCAATGAATGAATTAATTAGTAATAATAGTGGTATATTAATAGATTGTGATAAAATAGAAAAAAAGAGAAATGGCGCAGATTTATGTATAATTAATGAAGAAACATTATATACAGAAATAAAAAAAGTAATTGATATTAATTTAGAAGATAAATGGAAATTTATAGAAAAGGGCTATAATGATTATTTAAATGATACAAAATATTTTGAAGAATCTATGGAAAATCTTTTTAATTCATTGACAATCAATTATTGATAATTAAACAATAAAATAATAAATAAAATCAATTTTTAATAATCACTACCTAATGATAAAATATCAACACCATTTTCCCTAATATATATAGTATGTTCTAATTGCGATGTTCTTGCTTTTTCATTATCAACTAATGGTGGATAACCTATTAAAATATTTGTATCTAATAAATCTTTAAATTCACTTCTAAACATTTTTTCTGTTTTTTTGTCAAATGCTCCTAATTCACCAATCCAAGCCATAGAAAATGGTAATTTTCTTCTTTGTTCTAACCATTTATTAAATCCTGTTTCAGATTTCTTACAATAATTTTTATACCATTTGTTATTATATATTTTGTCTTCATTAAATGAAAAATGAGATAGATCTCCACATTGAGTTGCGTCACCAAATCCGGTAGAAGCGTATGTTTCTATTGCATATGTACAATTTTCTTTCATTTTCATTCCCTCTTGATGTTTTTCATCAGGATATGATAAAATTAAATCACCACCATGAACTTCATTTCTTAAAACATTATGTCCACCTAATCCTTTTACTGGATTTATTTGACATGTATTTCCATTAATATCTTCTATCTCATAGGATGATATTATTTCACTAATTATTTCACTCATTTCATATAATCTAACATCTGGCCCAGCCATAGCTATTGCCGAATAAGTGGCATCTGCTGTTGCATTTAATAAGGGTTTATATATTTCATTATACTCACTCTCTCCTACAATATGTGTAAATGCAGAATCAATAATATATCCATTACAATGAACACCTATATCTAATTTAACAACATCACCAATATCTAATATTCTTTCATCATCATAAAGGGCAGTATCATGAGCCATTATATTATTTACTGAAAGACCAACCGGAAAAGCTATACCTGATTCGTATTTTCCAATATTTTTATAATAATCTAATGGATCAATCTTAAAGCATCTTAAAATAGTTTTCTCAACAGTATCAACAACATCTTTATATTTTATATTAGGTTGCAACATCTTTTTCCCCTCTGATCTTGCAATTCTATGTATTGATGCTGCTTTTCTATAACAATCCATTTGTGTTTTTAATTCATTCTCTTCTATTGGTAAATCTGAACATTTGAAATATCTTGTATCAGCCATTTCTGAATATGGTTCAAAATAACATTTAGATGGATAATCAAATTTCCAATTATAATGCTGAACTGTTTTGGGTTCCATTTTTATAAATAAATATATTTGTTATGTTTTTAAATAGAATAGTATTATTTTACTGTTTAATTTTTATTTTTCCCCAGTATATATTTCATCTACTAGTCCCTTTTTAATTGCTTCATCTACATTCCACCATCTATCATGTTTCAAATATTCTTTTATTTCTTTTTTTGTCATTTTATTTTTACAATTATCATAATAAATATTTACTATTCTTTCCATAAATTCCTTTGAATTGAAATAATCATCTTCTAATTCCTGAAATTTTCCACAATGCATTGAACTCAACTGGTGAATTAATATAACTGAATTTTTTGTCATATATCTCTTTTTACCAGCAACACTCAATAGGGATCCGCAGCTGGCTGCGAACCCATCCACGATAGTGTTTATACCTATTTCAGAGTTCTTTATAGCATCATAACCGATCATACAATCAAATAACGATCCCCCAAAACTTGAAATATGAAGATATATTTCTTTTGGTACTAATTTAGATTCATCAAAGTGTATCATATGTTTTTTATTTTTTTTAACTTTATCATTATAATCATCAATTAATCTTACTAATTTATTTATACTTTCACTTGTTACATCCTCCCTAAAATAAATATGATTATCCTTAATATATACAGTTTCATCTCCACTTCCAAATAAATTTAATCCTTTTAATTTTGCATTTTTATCATCATCTGCATCATCTTCATCTTCTGGTTTAGGTATTTCTTTATTTTCTATTTGTATAATTTCTATAGGATTATTTGATTTATTATATTTTCTTTTATTAGGAGCTCTATATAATTGTGATGTAGAAATCAATTCATTATATTTGCGTTTTCTGGTTATTGATTGATTTAGCATTTAATATGATTCATATATGTTTTTATAGATATTTTTGTAGAATATGATTTTTTCAACTTTTTCATTATAAAGATGATAAAATGTTTAAATTTTCTATTCATCTTCCAATGTCCTTAATATTTCATCAGTTGTATATCCCAATATCCTTAATATTTCATCAATTGTATATCCTTTTTCCATTCCATTATACATATTTAATTGTAGTAATCTTATATAATATATTAATTTTAAGCAATTTGGCATAATATAAAATTGACCGTCTATTAATTTTGGTACACATATTGGTAAGAATTGAGTAACCCCGGACCTGTTATACATTTCTATACTATTAAAAATTTCATTCACATAATATTTTTCACAAGTGTATAATATATTTGATATTTGTTGTGACTTTAATTTGTATAATGGTAATGTTTCTTCAATAAAACCATTTTGTCTTGATATTAATGATACAGTTTCTCTTTTAAATAGTCCCAATAATATGTTAAAATAATTATTTAATAAATCAAAAATTGTATTTATTACAATTTTTTTAGGTACCATTCCATCTTCTTCTAATTCTATTATTCTAATTATAATATTAATATTTTCGTTTGGAAAAATACCAGATAAAATTGTTTTTTTATCATTTTCTGGATGTTTATATATTTGTTGTTCGTCTTGTGTTAATAATTCTATTTTAATATTATTATATTTTGCTAAATTGTATAAGGATATTGTTAAAATCCATAATATAAAATCGTCCATTCCTCCCTCTCTAACAATTATTTCGGCATTTGTTTTTATATCAATATATGACGGATTTAAAATTATACATTTTTCTACAAAAAAATTGGGTCTAAGTTTATATTTTTCTGCAAATTCATTTATAATTATATTTATATTCACACCACTAAAAGGTTTTGCAACAATTATATATAATAGTGTTGGATCATAATAAGCTTTTAATAAAAATTTTTCAAAAATATTTCTAATTATATTTTTTTCATCATCATTTGCTAATGTACGAATACGAGTATGAGTAAAAGTTGACGGTCTAATTTTCTTAAGCAAAACACCAACAATATTTGCAAAATCAACTATTATTATTTTTGATTTTCCAGTTAATACTCTTTCTATTTCTGTATAATTATTATTTAATCCTAATAAACTTCCTATAATATCTCTTAAAAAATTTGGAGTTGCGTTTTTTTCTATTTCAATATCAATTGGTAATGGCTTATAATTAAATTTAAAATTACCAAAAATTTTACTAGTACTTAGTGGATCTATCATAGATCCTTGAAATGTCACAACGTGTTTATCACCAAAATTTATTAATGGTACCCCACTTGGATCATAATTAACCGGATAATCATTTACATTAAATAATGCTAATGATGGTGAAGTGACTATCGGATTAATACTAAATCTAAAAACTTCATTGCTTGGATGATATTTCATCATTCCACCCATTTGTTTTTTTAATTCTAAATATTTTGATTTATATTTTAAATATTTCTGTCTATATTCCATATATTTTTAATGGATATAAAAATTATTAGAAACTGTTTAAATTGTAATCAATATGTCAATGTGCTGTTTGTTTATTATAATAGGAAATTTGAGTTTGCTCATTTTATATGACAATTCTATTTTATCATTTTTAAGATGTGTTATTACTGCCAATCTTTCAAATAACTGTTCTAATGCTCTTTCTAATCCACGAACACCAGGAGTTTGTTCTATTTTATTTGTTATTATATATTTTATAATATCATCTGACATTACTATTGCATTTTTCGGAAATCCAAGATTACTTGTTATTCTATCTATCATGTGTGTTTTTGCTATAGCAATTTTGTCTTCAATATCATATCCATCAATATTAATTATATTCAATCTATCTCTCAATGGTTCTGGAATTTTACTTTGATCATTTGCAGTTACAATAAATATTATGTTTGACATATCAATATCGATTTCTGGCATATATGCATCATTAAATCTTTTGTTTTGAACTTTATCTAATATTTTTAATAGTTTTGACGAAATAGTAGCCCCCTCTTCAGATACAGAAATCTTATCTATCTCATCCAATAGTATTACACTATCTAATTGTCTATTTCTTTTTAATATATCAATAAATACCCCTGATCTTGCTCCTACATATGTTGGAGAATGTCCAACAAGTACACTGGCATCATTAATATCAGATAGAGATATCTGGTCAAATGGCATATCAAATGCTTCTGCAATAGCGATGCCGATTGATGATTTACCAACACCAGGTGGACCACATAAAGTTATAATTTTACCAAAGTTTTTTCTATTCAATAACATAGCACACATTGTTTCCAATAATTTTTCTTTAACATGTTTTAGACCATATACGTGATTATTAATAGAATGCCAGAATTTTTCCAGTCTTTCATCAACTTTCATTTCATTAAAATTTGTTTTTATTTCAGTTGGTACCTGTAATACACAATCAATCCATTCTATAACTTTGAAATATTCATCTGTGGAACCGGAATCAGTAGCATGTATATATTTTCTATATAAAATTGTTTTTACATAATCTGAATGATTTGAATTTAATATTCTTGTTGTAATTTCATTCATATCACCAGATTCATCTTGTAATTTCTTCAATTTGCCAAATTCTGGATTCATTACATTTTTATATTTTTCATAAATCATTGATTTCAATTCTAATCTTTCAATTGTGTCAAATTCCATATTATTTAAAATATTTATCCTCTCTGAAAACCATATATTATCCTCCATTGATAAGTTAAGTTTTAATATTTTATCAATTGTTATTTCTCTATCAAACATTTCCTTATCTATATTATCTAATAATTTATCATCCTTTTTATCAATTGATTCAGTTCTTTTTCTTTTATTATTATTTGATACAGATTTATTTGTTGTTTCTTTATAATCTTTATCTAAAAAAGAATCACTACTATCATTATCATCATTATCATTTCTATTTCTTTTCATATAATTATCATTTCTATTTCTTTTCATATAATTAGGTTATATATATTCTTTTTTCTTTAAATCTATTATATGCTAAACTATTTTTTTCAATTTTTTATAATCATAAAAAAATTGAATGTTTAATTATATTATAATTATCTTTATATAAATCATATTATTAAATCATAAAATGTCTATTGATAAAACCAATTCAAGTGATATTCTATATACTGCAAAATCCAATTGCGGTAACTTTCTTTCATTAACCGGAAAAAACTGTAATGTTGTATTTGAAGGTCCTATACCTCCGTATAGATGTAATGATGATGATTCTGATAATGTTAAAATTACATTTTATACAAATAAATTATCTACAACTATTTATGATACACCAATACCAACCATGTTATGTACAGGCGGTATAATTATAGCAATTATAACAACATTTTCTATTTTTTGTAAATAATATTTTTTTATCAAATTAATTCAGATAAATTTTTAGTAATAGTTTATTTTTTTTTCACATTTAGGATTATATAATGAGTGATATATTAGATTTTCTTAATAATATCAAATCGATGTATAAAGAATATAAACATAATATTAATATAAATAATGTACAATTAGGTGGAAATAATATACAAATGGATAACAATATTGTTCAAACTGGTGGTGAGAGAGCTGAATCATATGATATTGTACATTATAATGATGGTATTGCACGTAAGAAGGAAGGTAAAAATTTTATTTATTACTATATTGATAATAATAAACCTGTTTCTGCAAGTGATATGAAAAGAATAAATGCATTGAAAATACCACCTGCTTGGATAGATGTATGGGTCAGTAGAAAGGCTACATCTTCGATACAAGCTATAGGAACGGACGTAAAGGGTCGTAAGCAATATAAATATAATGATCATCATATCAAAGAAGCGGAAAAGGAAAAATTCATATTACTTATAGATTTTATAAAAGATTTACCAAAATTAGAGAAAATATTACGAACACATCAGCATCTTAATCCGTATGATAAATTTAAGGTTATATCAACGGTGGTATTGTTAATTAAGAAGCTCAATCTGCGTATTGGTAAAAGGTGTTACGAGGCCCAAAATGGCTCATCGGGAGCCTCATCTCTTAAGAAAAAGCATGTTAAAATCTCTGGTAACAATATACAATTTAATTTCAAAGCAAAATCAAATAAACGTGTATCATATAGTTTAAATAATCAAAATATAAGTGAACATTTGACAATGTTAATGAAACTTGAAGGTCCTTTTTTATTTAAATATATTGATGAAAATGGTAATATTAAAAATATTACAGATGTTGATGTTAATGATTATATACAGCAATATATGGGCCAAAACTATTCGGCCAAAATATTTAGAACATTATCATCAAATTTATCTTTTATATCTGCACTTTTGAAGGAAACATCTAAACGCTCACCGAAGAATGAAAAAATTATAAAAAAAAATATAGTAAATTCTATTAAAATATCGTCATATCACCTACGTCATACCGCTTCAATTTCAAAGAAATCATATATAATGAATTTTTGTATTGATATGTATCAAAACAATCCAGATTTTTTTGTTAAAAGAAAAAATGATGATCCAAATGATGTTCTTATGGAAGTTTTATTATTATATAAAAAAACTATATCAAAGGAAAAGAATTAAAGATATTCTTTATATATTACAATAAATTTTTCCCATTCAGTTCGTATTTTAATATTTTTCATTAAATTTATACCTTGTATGTATTTTTGTTTTTGTATTGATAACCATATTGCCAATTTATTATATTTATCATTTTTATTATTACATAATGGTCGTTTTTTATTTTTTATAATATAATTTTCTATTATTTTTAATATATTAAACCATTTTTCTTCATCTGTCATAAAATATTTATTATATTTTGTAATAAAATCTTCCCATAATTTACATATATTTTTATTTTTCATTATTTTAATTTTTCTTTTATAATTAACTACTTGTGTATTAATCCAACAACCTAATATTTTTATGTTTTTATTTTTATCACGCACAGTAGGTCTTTTATTATTTTTTTTAATATAATTAATAACACTATTTAATGTATTGATCCATAATATATCAGAACTAATAAAAAATTTTTTATATTTAATATCATTAATAATATTTTCCCATTCTTTTTTTATTATATCATTTTTCATAATATTTGTTTTATCTTTATAATAAGAATTCTGTACGGTTATCCATGTTGCTAAAAATATAATATTCTTATCATTATATATTGATCTAGAAGGTCTCTTATTATATTTATTAATATAATCTAATACTTTTTTTAATGTATCTCTCCAATTTTCTTCAGATGACATAAAATATTGTTTATATTCTTGAATAAAATTGTTCCATATATCTTTATATTTTTTATTTCGCATTATACCTATATTTTTTTTATAAATAGATATTTGTGCACAAACCCAATTACCAAGTATACGTATATCATTATCACTACTGTGATTTGATGGTCTTTTTCCATATTTATCAATATAATTTATTACTTTTTGTAATGTTTCTTCCCATGAACTTATTTTAAATTCTTTAACACCAACAAACCACCTATTAATTAATTTCTCTTCATTTTTTTCTTTGTCATAATCCACTTTATCATCATTACTTATCAATCCAGCCTTTTCAAATCGAATTTTACTGATATAATCAATATCATATTCTTTTATACCTGATATTGTTTCTAATATATCATCATACTTAGTACACCATAAATATACATGACCAATTTTATTAGGATTATTATTATCTTTCCTTAAACATCTACACATACGTTGTACTGTTCTAATCTTACTAGTTGTAGTATGAGCAATATAAATACTATCACAACTTGGAACATCTATACATTCATCCAGAATTTGAACAGATAATATAACAGTTGGTCTTGTTACATTCTGAAATTTATCTAATTTCCATTCTCTACTATTATATTCAAAATTATTTTTATCATTTGAATGAAAATCATTAGAAGACAATGTATATATCAACAAATTAGTACAATAAAATTTATCTAATTCTTTTAATGCACTTTTAAATAATTCTATTTCTTTTATACTTTCAAGATATACAATACATTTTTTAGTACCATGATATAACATACATTTTAATAAAAATATACATTTTGCTTTTAATTTATCATCTATCTTTTTTATATTAATTTCTTTTTGTATATAATCATATATGCTATCATAATCTTCATCAACAAGTGGTAAAAATATTTTATAATCACATATATATTTATTTTTTATGGCATCTGAAAAGGACAATTTATGAGCAATACCACCAAATATTTCAGAAAAATCATCATTTTTATATTCTGTATTTTCTAATTCATATATTCTCGGTGTTGCTGATAAAAATAGAATTTTATGACAAGAAACTAATAATTTATTCATTTCATCATCCTTATTCGTCATATTATTTTTGCTTAAATTATGATATTCATCTATTATAATTAGTGGATCATGCATAAGATATTCTGTTAATTGATTTACAATATCAATTGATTTATATGTTGCACTAAATAATAGTTTTTTATCTTTATTTTTACAAATAAAATTACTTATTTCCTCTATATCTCTTGATCCTTCAGAATCTATAAGTAAACCTTTAAATTTAGGAAAATATTCAAGAAATCTATTTAAATTTTGTTCTGCAAACTGTTTTAATGGACTTATTATTACAACACTTCTATATTTATTAGCAATATGACTACTAATTAAAGTTTTTCCAGTTCCACAAGGCAAATTTAACACTCCTCTAATATTGTCATCTCTATCTTCATCAAACCATTTTTCTAAATTATTAATAGCATCTTTCTGATAATCATATAATTCATACCTTTTTTGTTGTATTTTAACTATATCATTTTCTTGTGTTAATTTAATAAATTGCATTTGTTTATTAATATGATTATCTCTTATATGTATTGACAATTTTGATGTATAATAAACATGTCCTTCTTTTGATTGATGCTGAAACATTAAATAAGAAAATCCTGCAAGATCAGCAATAGTTATGCCATTTTTATATCCATTTTTACATTGTACAAAAATATATTTATTATCCTTGGTTAATGCTAAAATATCTATTCCAACATCTCTATAAGGATTATTAATATCATCAGAATTCAAATATTTAATTCTATTTAATCTGTATTCATTTTGACTGTGAATCAATCCAGACTTTAATAAATGTTCTTCTGGAATATCCTTCCAAAGCCATACATTATTTGTTTTTCTAATATGATTTAAAACAAATAATTCATATTCATCTCCTTTTATTTTATTCATTTCTTATATTATTATATATTGTATAATCTTTAAGTACAAAAGAGCGCATAATTTTAATTACTTTTAGACTCTATATTATTTTCTGCTTTTTTCAACATTTTTTGTTTTCTTTTTTCATAAGCAATCTTATTATATTTTTTAATCATATCTGGATCAACTTTTTTAACTTCATGTGTTTTTCTATATTCTTTTGATTTCAATAATAAATCTTCTTTATGATTTTCATAAAACTTTTTATTTCTTTCTGGTGCAGTATATTTTTTTAATCTTTCTTTTAATTCCTTTATTTCATCCAGAGCCTTTTCATATAACTCTTTATAATTAATATCATCTTTATTCATTTATATTATAAAATAATTAGTATTTATTTAAATAGCTATAAAAAAATCAATATTTATTACTTACAATACGATTTGATTCTAAAATTTGAATAGTCATCATGTTTTTTTCAATATTATAAAATATACTAAATATACACACTTAAATAAAAATTATATATAAACGTATATATGAGTTTAAATAAGACACAATCAAAAGATAATAAAATGATAGAAATATTTAAAAAGGCATATAAATCTGGATTTTATCCTGTTGCATTAGTAGGTTGGAAAATAGAAGATAATAAAGCTAGACCGATGATGCCAAAGGGTTTAACAGTTGATAATTATGATTTTAATGAACAATTAAAAAAATTTGATTCAAATATTGGATTTGTTTACTATATGAATAAAATAAATGATAAATTAGATAAAGATAATAGCGAATATAGATTATTATGTTTAGATGCAGATTCACATGGAAATGAAGATTGTATATCTGGTATTGAATTATGGAATAAACTTGACTTTAACAAGAAGGAAACATATCCACAGGATATTTCAAAATCAAATGGAATACACATGTATTGTTTAATTGAAAAGAAATATTTTATGAAAAATAAAACACAAATAAAATATGATAATATGAAATATGAATTTGATATTTTAACAACATCACAAATTATAGCTCCATACAAAATTAATGATATAAAATTTAAAGCAGAACCGTATTGGAATAAACAATGTAAAAGTTTTGAAGACTATGATAGTGTATTAGATATACCAAAAGCAAATAAAAAATTATGCAAGTTTATTGATAAAGTATTAGATGAAAATAGTATTATAGGAAATAAAACAAAAGAGATTAAAAATGAAATAGAAGAAATTAATAAAAATAAAATAATAGAAGAAAATAATTATAATAATAAAGATTTTACAATAGAAGATATAGATAATTTAGTTAATTTATTAGATCCAAATACAAATTATAGTTTATGGTGTGAAATGGGCATGTGCTTGAGAAATATGAATAAAGATTATTTTTGTATATGGGATAAATGGAGTAGTAATGGTAAATCATATAAAATTGGAGAATGTACAAAAAAATGGAAAACATTTAAAAAAACAGATAATGGTTTGAATATTGGAAGTTTAATATCATGGTGTAAAACATATAATTCTAATGGATTTAAAAATTTTATTAAAGATTATAATGTAAAAAAGATAATATTAGATAATAAAAAAATATTTCCTGAGAATGAATTGGCGATAACAAACATAATTCACGAGGATAGATTAAGACATGTTTCATTAAATGATTCATTTTGTCCTATGTATAAAAATGATCATGAAGCAGGAAATGTATATCTAGAAATAACACCATATGAATATACAATGAAATGTAAAATATGTTTAGGAAAAACATATCCATGTGATCATCTTAGTTTAGCAAAACCTGAATTAAATAAAATATTTAATACAATGAATATACAAAATTTACAAATAAATAATTATTATTCAAATGACAATGATTATGTTGAGTTTGAAAAATTAAAATTATTTGATGATAATGAATTAAATAAATTAATATTTGATAGTTTAAATGGTAAATCATGTGAATTAGCAGAGGTTATATATTATTTAAATAAAAATTTATATAATTATGGAGAAGATGAATATTGGTATCTTTATGAAAATCATAAATGGAATAAAATATCATCAAAGAATTTTTCATTGAGACATACTGCATCAAAACAATTAAAAGAAAAATATGATATATTAATACAATATTATAAAAAAATGTCTGAAGGAGTAGATAAAATGAAAAAAATTAACAAGATAAATAATATCATATCTAATTTAAGCGATACAATTGTAAAAAATAATATTATGACTGAATTAACAGAATTATATTCATTAAAAAATAAAGGGAAATTTGTAGAAAAATTAGATAATGATCCATATCTATTAGGATTTGAAAATGGTATTTATGATTTAAAGAATTTTGTATTTAGAGAAGGTAAACCTGATGATTTTGTTTCAATGACAGTCGGATATGATTATATTCCTGAATATACTAAATATAAAGAAGATATAATTAAATTTTTTGAAGATATTATGCCAAATAAAGAAGATCGTGAATATCTATTGACTTTATTAGGATCAACATTAATTGGAATTAATATTAATGAAATATTTAATATATTTACAGGTGGTATGAGAAATGGTAAATCAACATTAAGTAATATATTATTATATGTATTTGGAGATTATTATGGTGATATTAGTAATAATTTATTAACTAAAGAAAGACCTGCACAAAATGTACCACAGCCTGAATTATTAGAAATAATAAAAAAGAGAATTATATTAGCAAGTGAAACAGAAGGAAAACAAAAAATTAATACAGGATTTATTAAGGGTATAACAGGTAATGATAGATGTAAAGCAAGAGGATTATATTCAAATGATATTATAACATTTATTCCAAAATTTAAATTAATATTATTATGTAATGATATTCCAGAAGTAGATAAACCATATGATAATGCATTTTGGAACAGATGTAAATGTTTAAATTTTCCTGTTTTATTTACAGAAAATCCAAAAAATGAATTTGAGAAGAAAATAAATAAGAATCTAAAACAAGAATTATTAAATTGGAAACAAGATTGTATGTTATTATTTCTTGAATATTACAAAAAATATTGCGAAGTTGGATTGACAGAAACACAAAGCATAATAAATAGTACTAAAAAATATAAAAAACAGAATAATTTTTATTCTGATTTTATTGATGAATATTTAATTAAGAGTGATGGTGATCATGTTATATGGTCTGATTTAAAATCAATGATAATGGAATGGTATAAAATAAATATAGGAAATGATACACCCAAGGCAAAAGATATTAAAACTTATTTTGAAACAAAGATATTTAAATGTGATGAAAAAGTATTTAAAAGTAATGGAACAACTTTTCGTGGATGGAATGGATATAAGTTATTATCAAATGATGAAAAAGAACATTAATTGTTATAAAAATTTAAGGTTACAATATTTATGTTACAAAAAAATATAATGATGAATACAAAGTTACAAAAAAATGTTACAAAAAAGTTACAAAAAAAATATACATATATACGAGGTTACAATATTAAGGGGTTTTTTAAAAGAAAAAATTGTATTATAATAATTTGTAAATTAAATTTAAATAATATTATATTATTCTATGAAAAAACTTTTAAAACATATCATTATTTTGTAACCTCGTATATATGTATATTTTTTTTGTAACTTTTTTGTAACATTTTTTTGTAACTTTGTAACCAAAATAGTTAATATATATACTTTTATAATGTTTATTTTTAGTTTTATTAAAATTGTAACCTTTTATTGTTATACTTTTAAAATATAACATATAAAAAAAATCAATATTTATTACTTACAATACTTTTTGACATACTGTTTTAAAGAATACGGATTGATCCTTAAATTTGAATAGTCACCATGTTTTTTCAATATTAGAGAATTATATAACATATTTAATGAATGTTTGATAACAGTGTCATCTGCTTTATCACCATCATCATCACACAATCCCTTTGGATTAGTTATTTTAAAATTTTGCATACCTTCATTAACAAATTCTTCTCTTGAAACAGAAATACATGATCCCATTATAATTATGATTAATATTATAAGAATATTAATAGACAAAAGATTATTTTTCAATATTTTTATAAATATCTTCTGGTATATCAGTCACATTTGTATTTATTTTTTTATTATTTTTATAATCACCATATGATAATTGATTATAACCATGCATTATCTTATAATAATTATAATTTATAGCATATACAAATATATCATTTGAAACAATAATATTATCCATTTTTATTATCATATAATCATTATGTTAATAAATTAAACTAATAAAAATCAATATTTATTCATGTGTACAATTTCTATGATCATTTTCAATCATTTTTTCTAATTTATCATCTTCAATATCATTTATATTTATATTTTGATATAATTTTCTCATTAAATCTATACCAATATATTTATTATCACCATCTTCTAATCTTGGTACATTATCATTATCTTCAATTTGTACAATATTATATAATTTATTTAATTCAAATAAATTTTGATGACCTAAAATAGTACAACTATGACAATTTTTATTAACATATAAATTAGGTTTATTTTTATTATTAGAATCTGGTAAATGTGTCAACATATATAAAATTCTATAATTATCATATATTTTTTTATGTTCGTCAGATAATTTATTTCTAAATTTTTCTGCATATTCATCAGTATAACTAGCGTCATTATCAAACAAATTTTTCATACGAAATGCTACTCTCATTATATTATATCTATAAGCTTCTTCCATTTTATATTTAATTAATAATATTTATTCTTTCTAATTATTATAATATCAATTTTTCCATTACTTAAAAAAAATCTAAATTAAAATAAATATTTCATTACTTGTGGATTTTCTTCCAATCTCCTTGACAAATAAGGTATTGCATTCTCCATAGAACCATATGGTAAATATTTATATGTTTTTATATTCGCTTCTATTAATTCATTAGTTTCATCATTAATAAATCCATACAAAGATGCATGATATATATTAGTCGTATCATATACTTTTGAACACATACTATAATTAATTATTCTATCAATATCTTTTTTATTATGGGTACATATAAAACTATTTATATTATTATTAATTAATATATACATTGCATCTCTAAAATCATTATCTGTATCCTTTTTATTCAAATATAATTTATTAGTTATTAAATCTGTTCTATAATATGCACCACGTACTAATTTTACACCTAAAATTTTAAATTCACTTATATCTTTCTCCAAATTTGATATTGAATCGTTTCTATACATTTGATATGTCTTATAAATATTAGCTTCTTTTATATTATATTTTTTTATAAAATCATTAGTATACTCATTTATTTTATCTTGAACAGCTACCTCTTCTGCATCAATTAATACTATTTTACCATTTAATATTAAATTATTTATTACATTATCTATTTTATCATATTCAAAATTAAATGATGATAATTTTAATGCAATATATTTAAAAGTGTTATTAGATGATAAATTTTTATATTCTGTAATTATACCATCAATATCTTCTTTTGTTTTAGCTTTTTCTTTAATAAAATCTACTATTGGATATAATTTTTTTTTTCTTAATTCTAAAATTTTTCTTTCTAAACTTTTAATATTTTCCCCTGCTGTATAATGGTTATACAATGGTCTTAATATCGGTTTTATAATAGATCTCATCATAGGCATTTATAACATATAATATAAATGAGTATATTTATGTTATATTCTTCAAATTTTTATAAAAAAAATACTAATATCTATTTAACTTCATACATACCACTTGTATTATATTTATTACCTGATTTACTAGTATCATCATTTTTTCTATTACTACTAAAATTAGTAAAACCTGTTTTAATATTATCCATTGTTAATACTCTTTTCTCTTCAATAGGAACAAGATTTCTAGAATGTGCTATTTTAGATTGCAATAAAAGTGTTTCAATATCACCTCCATAATTTGGGAAAGCTCTATAATTTTTACTAAAGAATGCTTTTAATTCATCCCTTAATGTAACAATTTCTTTATTTGATAATCCATCTTTATCATAAAATAGAGACCATTCCTCTTTTCTAGCTTTTAATTCAAAAATCTGCATTAATTCATCAGAATTATAACTATCAATCTCATATTTAAATGTAAATCTTCTTCTTAATCCCTCATTATATTTAAAAAAACATGATTCAATTTGATCTTTATATCCTGCTATAATACATAAAAAATCTCTTTTTTCTGAAAGATTTTGATTTAATGTATCAATACATTCCTTTGCAAATGAATCTCTACCTTCTGCATTACCAAGTGCATAAACTTCATCTAAAAACAAAACCCCCCCTTTTGCTTGATTAATTACTTTTTGTGTTTTAATAGTTGTTTGACCCAAATATTCAGCAATTAGATCAGATCTTGTTGCAAGTTTAAAAGTATCATTTGCTAATATTCCCATCGCTCTATAAACTCTACCCAATATTTTACCTAACTGTGTTTTACCAACTCCTGGTGGTCCAGTTATTACAGTATGTAACATTTCAGATTCATTAATAGGACAAGGTAAATTAAATGCACAATCTTGACATTTGCCACATTTAGATACTCTATTAAATCCTTGAAGAAAAAACAGAATTTGATTTACTATTTGTGTTTTCACTTTAGTCATTCCAACCATTTCTTTTAATTCGGTAAGAGGTGCAACTAAATTACACATCAATCTTAAATTAATACCATTATATTCTTTATTTTTTTTACAATGATATGATTTACCTAAAGTTATTAAATCATCAATATTATTAACTACAGTCATATCAGACATTTCTATTTTTTCAGAATTTTCAGAAAAATCTTTATGATCACATAATGGATTTTTACATAATTTATCTTTATATATTGACATTGGATCTGATTGTGCAATCTCCACTGGTTTATGAGGAGGTGATTCTGATCCACCACCTCCAATAAATATAATATCTAATATTGTCATAAGATCTAAATTATTAACCTTTTTCTCGTCTGGTTTAATAACTTTTTTCTCATCTGGTTTAATAACTTTTTTCTCATCTGGTTTATTATCCTTTTTTTTTAAATTTATTTTTTTAACATCTTTTAAAGGATTTATTAAACTAGAATCAAAGTTATTTCTTAAACGTTTCATAATAAGTATATAATGTAGCCATTTCTTTAAATATATTACTATACAATAGTATTAAATTTCATCTTTTTTTACAAAAAACTGAATTTTATAATATATAATAACTAATATGTATAATAAATAATATATATAAATTAATAAATGAGTAGTAAAACAATTAATATAAGAGGTAAAAAAGAGATTATTGATCCATTTTATAGATATAAAATGGGAAAAGTTATTATAACAAAAGAGAAAACAAAAATAATTTTTACAAACATAGACAAAATAGCAAAGGAATTAGATAGAACATCTCAAGAAATAGTATCATTTTTAAAAAAATTTTTTGGTACATCGTTTACATATTCAGATGGTAAAGCAAATACAACAAAACAATTATCACAAGAAGAATTACAAAATGCAATTTATGAATTTATAGAGATAAATATATTATGTAGAAAATGTAGTAATCCAGAAACTGAGATTGTTGAAGAAAAAAATAAAAAAATTATGAGATGTAAAGCATGTAATAATTTAGAAAATATTTAGAGGATTTTTAATTTAGACTCTTCAATTCTTTTTATAAATAACAAATTATCAATCTCTATATTTTACTTTTCAGGCATATATTTTTTTATAAATTCAGATTTCGACATTATTGTAGTTCCTTTTTCTTTTGCAGTTTTAAATTTTGAACTAGTAGTATCTGCATCATCAGCATGTATAAGAATTGTAGTATTACCGGAAACAGATGTAGAAACTTTACCTCCATTATTTTCTATAAATTCTTTTATATCATCGCTTCTAAATCCAGTAAATACAATCTTTTCATTATCTAATATATTCTTTTTATTTTGTTTTACTTCTTTTACTATTTTTACCAAGTGAGAAATATCATGAATTTTATTTATTTCTTCATAAAATTTTTTGAAATCAGAAAAGTTTTCGACAAATTTTTTAGCTAATATATCGGCAAAACCATCTATTTTTAATATTTTATCAGTTAAATCATCATTTGTAAATTTATCTGTCATAATATTTGGATATTTTTTTGTTATTTCTTTTAATTTTCTTTCGCCCAATCCAATACCAAAAACACCACTTGCATCCATTAAGGTATGTAATTTTACTTTTTTCATACAATCATCTATTTGATCATATATTTTATCAACCATTTTATCACCTATACCATTTATATCAACAAGTTTTTTTTTATCAGCATTTAATACTTTAGCTATTGTATTATATCCACTTTTTACAAATTTTAATAATATCCCTTCACTCATATATTTAACACCTATAGTTGTAAAAAATGATACTAATTTTTTGGCATTAATTAAATCTTTATTATCACCATGAATATCAGTTAATATTATATCAACTCCGGTTTCATTCCATTTATATGGAACATCTGGCATATCAGGTTTATTATTTTTAGCAGGTTTTATAACTTTTTGTATATAAGGTATAACATCACCACTTCTAACTATTTCAATAACAGCTCCAGGCCCTATAATATTATTCTTAACAAATTGAGCATTAAAAGCTGTGGCAAAAGTAATAGTTGTTCCAACAAGATTTACAGGTTTTATTTCTATTCTAGGTTTTAAAATAGCATATTTAGAAGGTTCCCATATAACTCTAACAACAGTTGCTAATGCAACTTGATCAACAAGAACCATTTTAAAAGCAAATGCATGTTCGGGATAACCAGCCTCATGTTTATATATTTTAGAATTATCATTACAAACAATACCATCAATATCAAATAAACTAGTTTCTCTTCTAGTTTTAAAATATTTTTCTAATTCTTTTTCAGATAATTTATCTACAATTTTATATTCTGCAAAATCAAAACCCCATTTTTTTAATAGATCCATTTGTTCTGATTGTTTATATCTTGGAGATAAAACAGAATATGTTACAAATTGTATTAAAGATGCAATTGATTTATCAACAGTTTTTGAATTTACAACACCAGATACTGTATTTCTAGCATTTTTCATTATATCTTTTATTTTTTCAAAATTCTTTTTACTTATTATTAATTCCCCTCTAATACTTGTTTCAATTGGTAAATTGTCTAATGCTTTTTTATCAATATCAATTATATCTAATAAATGTGTTATTAACTGACCTTTATTAAGTTCATCATCTCCTTCTTTAGAATGGCCTCTTGAATATAACATAATCTTACCAACTGTATTTTTATATAATTGAGCAGATGCACCATCTAATTTATCACTTAAAACATAAGGACCTTTATATTTATCAATCCATTTTTGTAATTCACCTTGATCAGGTTTAATTTTAATTAAACTTCCCATAGGAAATGGTAATACTACCATTTCTTTTGTTCCTTTTATTGGTGCACCTACTTCTTTTAAAAATGAATTTTTAGGATCTTTTTTTTCTAATACATCTTTTAATATATCAAATATAGCATCTGAAACCAAATTTTCTCCGGTATTATAATAGGCATCTGATAATTTTTTTAATATTGCAACAAGATCTTTAATTTCTAAATTATTTGCGAAATCGTTTGGATCTTTATTTATTATTTCTATTATTTTTTTATCTAACTTAACCATTCTAATAATTTATATATAATAATATATTGTTTATATATCATTATTTATATAACTATATTTTTATCAATTTTTTATTTTCCATAAAAATTTGATTTAATAACATATTAATAATAATAATTTATAATTTATAATATATAATACGTCTATTCACATTATGAATCAAATAGATAATAAAAAAGAGGGGGGTAAAACTCTTATGCTACCTATTTTTAAAACATTACTTGTAAAAAAAAGAGAATATGATGATTGTAACGAAAAATATAAAGAAATATATGAAGAATATTTTAAATCGATATCAAAATTTATAACTGTAATGGATGCAATGCTTGATAAAAAAATAAATATTCAAAATAGGTAATATAAAAAAATTGATATAACAACTTATTATAGTAGGTAATTATAATAATAATACTACTATAACAATATAATGGAAAAAACACTTGACAAAGGTGACTATATTAAAGAACACATTATACCTCTTTTAAGACAATTAAATACTAGAAAATCAGGTTATGAAAATAGTAATAAAAATTATGAGAAAGCTTATCATGAATATTTTGAACATATATCAAAATTTATGACTGTAATGAACAAAAAATTAGATTTACAAATAGAAGAAATTAAAGATAAAGAGGAAGAATGTAATGATGGAAAATCTATAGATTCTCTTTCATCATATGATGAATTTGATGATGAAACAGCTAGAGACCAAGACTTAAATGATCAATTAGAAGCATTAAAATGCAAAACATCAATTAATCTTGATAGAATATCTAGATCAAGAGGTTTTAATATAAATAAAATATTTGTTTCAAAGAAATCATCAAGTGAAAAAAAGGAATATAAAAAATCAACATCATGTATTGAACATAATGAAATAAGGGCACAAGAAGCATAAAATGATAATTATCCTATTTTTTTAGAATAAGTACTTATTTTTCTTTTATCATATATTATTCCCATCTTTTCTTTATCAGTATATTCTATGCATATATTATTATTAAATAATATATTATCTTTTTTTGTCTCATTTATTTTATTATTAATATTGTTATTTTGAAAATCATCATTAATAATTTCTTTACATAAAAAGACTTTATTTTCTGTATTAATATCATATAAATTTTCATTATTAATTTTACGTATATTTCTAATCTTCATTGAAGAAGCTATTTAATTATAAATAAATTAAATCATAATTATCGTATTATATTTTTTTTCAATTTTTTATCCCTTTTATTTTCATTATCTTCTGTTGGTTTTGATACATCCTTTCTAAAAAAATTATTACTTCTTTTTTTTTGATTTTTCATCCTTTTTATTTTCATTATCTTCTGCTGGTTTTGATACATCCTTTTTAGAAGATTTTGTTACTTCTTTTTTTGATTTATCTTCTATTTCATCTTTATTATCTTCTACTAGTTTTGATGTTTCCTTTTTAGAAGATTTTGATATTTCTTTTTTTAAAGACTTTTCTTCTACTTGTTTTACTTCCTTTTTTGTATCTTTTTTAACAAGTTTTACTTCCTTTATTTCTATTTCATCATCAACCTCTTTTTTACTCACTTTATGTTTAGATTTGCTTTCCATTTTCTTTGTATCAACATCACTTTCTTCTTCTTCATCTTCTTCTTCATTTTCATCTTCATCTTCATTATCATTTGTATCATCATCCTTTTTATTAGATTTTTTATCATTTTCATTATTAACTGGTGAATCATTTTCACCAGTTGGTTCTTGTCTTTTTCTTACCTCTTGTGCTAAATTATCTAATTGTTCGAATATAACAGTACATTTAGATTTAAAATATGTACTAATTTCAACAACCACAAGCCATAAAGCTTGTCTATTATCAAAAAGAGATTTTAATTTTTCTGTATCAAGTCCAGCAAAATCGGGAAGATCTGGTCCATTTGATTGTACATAATTGTCAATCATCTCTTTAATTTCATGTTCAAATACACTTTTCGATGGCTTATCTGTTTCTATTTTTTTAGATTGAGTATTCGATTTTTTTGAGGACATTATTACTTATTTACTATTATTATATAAGATTTATCTATAGAATAAATGAAATTCAATTTTTTGTATTCAATTTTTTGTATGCAATTTTTAAGTATATAAATTAATAATTATAATTATACAATAATCAAATTATTTTCAATTGTTAAAATATACAGTATGAAATATAAATATCCACCATTATATAAATATCTAATATATGCAGTTTTGGTATATATGTTTTTACGCCATCAAAAAATAATGAGACAAGATAAACTTATAATGAATTCTATATTAATTACAGCTATAATAATACTTTTAGATTATATGCTAATATCTGATCATCCTAATTTAACAGATATAGATTCCAAAACTATAGATAATACTTTATCTTCAAATATAGATGAACTTCTATCTGAATTAGATGAAGATGAAAATGAAAATAAAAATAAAAATGAAGATGGTGAAGATGAAGATGAAGATGAAGAAAAAATTTATGAAGAACAAAAACAAAAAAGAAATAAGAGAAGACAAAAAAGAAGAATAGTAGAAGATGAAGAACCCCCGGAATATGATCAACAATATAATCAGCAACAATATAATCAACAACAATATAATCCATACGGAAATATGAGTAGTTCTGGAATGGGTATGTCGCCTGATATGGCTGGAAGTGGTTATTAAAATTAATTATTTTCTTAAGTATAAAAATAATATTGAAAATACTTAAAGATTTGAGAATGATATTAAATCAATTATAGGGACTGTTTAATTTAGAATCTTTAAAGTTCCAAAATAAACAGCAAAATAATTAAGAATAAAAATCTCTTATAATTAAGACTGCATAATTCAATAGAAGAATATTACTTTGACTCAGTAAAAAAATCGGTGCAATTCCGATTGCAGTTACGGGAACTTAATTTAAAAGTAGAATACTAAGTTTGCAACTTAGATACAACGGAGCGTTACCGTTAGTTTCCATTTTATTATTTATTAGTATAAAATATTAATAAATTAAACTTTCCTATTTTCTAATATCTTTTCAACATAATCATCAAATTCTGTTCTATTTAA